>Ga0126342_10003065_pt1 | contig 27164 bp, 21 predicted proteins | sample Cyp1metagenome_FD_92528 | JGI IMG/M metagenome (GOLD analysis project Ga0126342, IMG submission 92528) | Coral microbial communities from Lord Howe Island, Old Settlement Bay, Australia - Cyphastrea 1 metagenome | ecosystem: Host-associated > Invertebrates > Cnidaria > Coral ... | reverse complement strand
TAGGGGAGCAACATATGCCATGGCATGCATCAGACTTTGGATCGAGTGCCTTAGCCCGGCAAGATTTCGATTCCTCAGGGAAAACGGTGTGAAGAGAATTGTTTTTGCAGGACACTCAGTAGGCGGTGTGTATGCGCAGCTGTGCTTGGAGATGTGGTGGAGAACGCTTCAAGCAAATACACCCAGACGTATCTATCATTATCTATCTTCGTTTGATATACAATGTATCACCTTCGGCGCTCCCATGGTTTTTGGGGGCAGCTCCAAGGAAGCCAGCCAGTTCAAGGACTTTGCGAAGGAACGTGCTGTCAACTACATCCATGCTGATGATCCATGCCCGAGGGCTTGGGGTGCTTTGAATTTGCGAGATTTTGTTGAGAAAGCAACCGTGGCAGTGAACAAAGGATTGATGGATCCACATGGCAGCATCAAGGGTTCTTCGTCACCGAAAGTTGTGGAAGAAATGGCAACCAAGTTCTTGAAGAGGCCCGATTTCAATGTCACTGAGGATCTTGCCAAGAAATACGAGCATTTCGTACCTCTACGAATACTGAGTTCCAAGAAGGAACCTGATTCTTGGAAGGATTTCCAGTTGACGCCAGAGTGTTTTGAGAACCATTCCGTTTTGGCCTACGTGAACAAATTGTTTGATGCATTTGATGCCAGCCGGCCCGAGTGTCATATTCATCGCCATGTTCATGAGACTCCTGAGTCTGAACACTGGCCTTCCACTTTGGGGGCCTAGTTCGACTTGTTAATTCCAATAGACACAGTTGCGGGGGGAAACTGTGGAGTCAAAACAAATTGTTCCGAGCTGCTGTGTGCAGTTGATCCACTCTCAACTGATTGATACTTTTTCGATGAACTTTGGCTGTGGATCAGTACCCTTTAAAGGACCCCCGAAACGACGGCCATTTCTCCTGCGGATGCCCGTCTAGGCCGATGCCAACGGGAGGTGCACACTGTGGTCAGATGGGATGGCTGTGGTTCGACTCTGATTGTGACATGTTTTTGCCCCAGAATATCAAATTCAATTTGACGGTAGCTGTCAAACCATTCGAACCTCATTGCTTGAAGAACGCCGCATGCTGCTCATGCCGCTGCTGTGCTACCTGTTTGTGTGCAGGCTCTAGCCGGTTTGGACTTAATGATCAGAACTAGTTATTCATGATGCAGTCTGCAACATAGTCCTGATCCTACAGCCGCTGAAAAAAAACTCTGAGATTGAGATTTTGCCAACTACAGTTTGTTTGGTTTTGACGTTTTTTGGTTTTCGACTTTGAGGCCCACTCTCGACACGATCTCAAGTATGTTCAAGCGAAAGATATTCAGGCAGCATACATGCAATAGCAGCATCTTCCACATGTTGAAACACGATTCAGCATTAAAATTGCGATCCAGCAACAATTTCAATTCAAAACCTGGGACAATCCTCCTCGAGTTCTTGGCAGTCACCTTGCCTGGGCCTTAGGGCAACAGCTCCGGAGGGAGCGTTTCAAACGTGCTGAAATCACGAATTGGTATCGACACATTGATAGGACGTGTTTGAAACTATCTGTTGCCTAAATCCAAACACGGCAACAAATGTACCAGTGCAATTTATGAATTGGTAAAGAGTGTGAGTTTCACTACTTCGGGGAACACAAAGACAAAATTTCGTTGTCCCTTGATGCCTTGCCGTTGTCCCCGGGATGCACAGCAAAGGTCCAGCACATTGCAAAGACAATGGGGTTTGGACCTCAGCTCGACCTGACGAAATGGAACTCAGTGGTTTCTCAATCTGCTGGGAGATAGGCTGTTGTCAGGGTTTGTTCCATGATGATCAGCTGTCCCTTCAGTATGCTTGAGTAGAAGGCACTTCTTCACTTCCATGCATTGTATGTAGTGGTTTTGGCTACAAGAACGGAAAGTGTCTTACAAGTTTTATCGTGTTTCAAGAGAAATTTGATGAATATTGTCACCCAATTTCTCTGTTGTGTTCACCCATGTTGATATCCCAATATTCAGTGCTTTTAAATATGTCCAGTTTTGTTCAACCACCATTTTTTTGGTTTGAATCGCTAGTTTCAAACGGGCCCGGGAAAAAAAAAATACCAGTCCTCGACCTTCGCCAGGGTGGCAGCTGGCTCTGAGCATGGCCTTGATAGTTGGGGCCCAGGGTGTGGCCGATGGGAAAAAAAGACATCGAGCGACATGGGATAGAATGAATAACCATTATATGGATAAACAAAGAGAAACATTGTATATGTTAATTAATATTATTGTTAATATGGTTCATAATGGAAAATCATCCTATAAATTGGATGCGTAATATCAATTATATATGGATAAAGGTATGGTATATGTGTTAATATGGTGAATATATAGTTAATATATGGAGAATATATAGTTAATATAATATAGCCATAATGTGGTTGATTGATAATGGTTAATTACTATAAATGGAAAGTTAATAGGATATAATGGGATAATACTATCTATATATATCTATATACTAATATGGTGTTTTCCATAGTCATGGGTAGCCCAATAGATGGGTATGGTTTTGGTGATGGACAATCCTATGAAAATGGATGAGAACTGGGGGTGCCCCCATGAATTAGGAAACCTCTATGTGGTTTGTTGGTTGAAAATGTGGCAAACAACCCCAAAAGTGGCATTTCTTGCAGGGAAGATAATGATAAAAATGGTGCTTACAAGAATTGGTACTGCAAACCCCATTTTCGAGATTTTTAGATGGGATTGTAGTTTTTTTTTTATGGAACGATGATAAATCTACATAATATATATATATATATATATTATAATTCAACGGGAAGATATGGGACGATGATCATAACACATACATATAATTTCATGGAAAGATGATAAACAAAATAAACCAGTGGATTTAGGTAAACCCAATAACATAGCTACTGTGAAACCCAATGCCATAAACCGATCATTTCGGGATGATGTGTACCATCCAAACTTGGGGAGTTACTGTAAATAGGAAGATGATGGTAAACCACTTGATTTGGCATATAAGTTCCATGTTTATGGGTGGTTTTACCACAAAGAATCGGGTTGAAGATTTGAAAGAAGTCGGATTTAAATTTTTATTCACAAACGTTGGAATACAAACAAAACAAACGGCTTACATTCTAACATCTAACGCGTTGAAAGTTAGATGATTTTGTCCCGATCGGAACTTGCATTGTCTGCATTGCTTGGTAGTTTCAAGAGTATAGAGGATCCAATGTGCTAAACCTGATGATATTCTACAATCCTACTTTCCATTTTTCGGGGGAAATGCCCAAACCTTGAAGATTTTTTCATCCCGAAGCGGAATGGTTGAAGGCTGAGTAAATCTTGGTGGATGGGATTCATTTGCAATGAACTGGGGCGGATTACACACTATCCTGCTTCCTCGGCCGAGATGTGGTGAAGAGAGCTGAGAGCCGCGCGGGAAAGTTTACCATCAGCCGGGGCACCTGGGCACCTAGTGGAGCCAGTTGACATGCCAAGCAATCGTGGGTTGGGGCTGAATGCCATGATTTCTTGGTAGTCTGGTAAACAGTGGAATAAACATGAATAAACAATCTGCAATTTCATCCAATTTTTCCACTAGGTGATATATTATCGACCCATGCCCCAAACATTGGGTTTATGGCATTGGGTTTACCACGCAGTTGCCACCTGTTGCCACCAACAATCCAACATCAAACATATGAAACTGAGGTGGTCGGTATCATCGAATGCCGCGAAAACTTGAGGTGGGAAGGTTAGCCAATTGACTCGGCATCCAGACTTCTGACGAGTCCTTGATGCCAGGATGACTATATCATCCTCAAGAAGAACATCTTAGGTTCTGGCTACAATGGGAAGGCCCGCTTCAAATGCTGGCTCCCCCTGTACTGAGAGGGTGCCTTGAGATGCCGCATGAGGCACAAACAATCATCAGCTCTGAAGCTTTCATTTGTGAGTCAAAACGTTTCTGAAAGAGCCACGCCCTTGACATGTTGTTTTCCGGAAGAAAACTGAACGATCACCAATAAATCGTAGCATTTTTTTCTGGAGGATTGATTGAAACCACCAGGCATTTGTCTGTGGCGATGCTGCAAACTTGATGGTGTCAGTTTCCCAAACTGGTCGGATCTGGTCCAGCATACCATCGGTCAATCATCATATTCCTCGTCAAAACGGCCAAATGGATACATATATATGTTTTTAATATACATATCATTAGACAAAAAAATATATCATTAGGAAGTATATGTATATGATTCTATGATGTTTGTTGGTCATTACTCCCCCTAAACCTGGGGTTCCAGCACGTTACCTTCTGCTAGTTCCATGATTTTCTCATTCAAATGCCCATTGAATTCGGGGATTTCCAGCCATGTTTGGTTCCAAGTAAGATCCATATATAAATCCCATTTCAGTCCCATATAGAGGTTTCCTGAAATAGGGGTACCCCCAAGTCATCTATCTTAGATTGGGATTTTCCAGCAAATGAACCATCCAGCTATTGGCATCTATATATCTATTGGCGTATCCCCATTGATGGAAACCTCCATATAAATCCCATATCAATCCCATATCAATGTCTTGTTGATGGTTTCCCTAAAGGGTCGACAAAATCCTCCAGGTCTTTGAAGCTCGTGGCAGAACTGGGGGCGGCACGTGGGGAAGCTCAACGCGCATCAAGGGGCGCTCAAAGGGATCAACCGGATGGGTAGTTAAATCCATAGGAATATATGTTGCTATAAATAGGAATACATATATCATATATATATATATATGTAGTATATAGATCCTAAATCTACTATGCTAAGCCAAGATCATCCAATAGTTTTGTTTGAGGATATCTAAAGATTGGCAATGAGATGTAACATCAATAGATATTAAAGGATAAGTAGGAACTGAACGTTTTTTTATGTTATTTATACCATTCTGTGTCTATTTATGTTTACAATATAGCAACCACTGATTATGATCAATAGATATACATGTAGTTTCTTTTGATCCCACATATGAATAAGGATTTACAATAACTCTAATGCAGGAGAGTGATGTTAATCATAATGGTAACCATTGATGAAGTTCAAGAGACACTGATACTAATTGTTGTCGGATATAATTGATTTTGATTGAAACAAAGACACAATTGAGATTGTTTTTTGATTGAACATCGATTATTCTATGTAATCCAGTGCTGAACATAATATATATAATTATGGTTTGTTCTATTTGTTCATTATTGCCATTAGTGCTACTGTTACGTTTATATACATATATGTGTATTTACTGATATGCAACAATGGTGAGTTTTACCGGATAGAAATAGGGACTATAGAAAGCCTAACAAAATTTAGCATTCATCAGAAACAATGGGTGAACACCCCCTAGAAACGTTCAGTAGCGAATGTATTCAGTTTGGGGTCGCATTGTGGAGGGGCGACCGTTAATACAAGATCTATACATTATGTAAGCCGGACAAAACCATAAGGGCTCTACAAGGACCTAGGGCAATTCATCCCACAGATCACTCCAGGCTTGCGAATATTGTTACTGTATGAGTTAACCACGGACAGGATGGGTGATGGGTGACACTAAAATCAATAACCATAGGATAATCGCGAAGACGTATGGGGAAGAACGACGAGAAATGGGTAGTACTTACAAGATTTGCTGTCGCTTTCAAGTATGTGTTTCATGTTCTATGCTGCTCCATCCCATTTGCGCTGATGAAGCTGCCTCAAATATTTTTGAAATACGTTGAAAACATCAAGCACAACACGACTTCATAGTGGATGCACTCATGCAATTCAAGGCACTTAGTGAATGTAGATTCGAGTGGTGTTGGTGATTGCATAACTTCAGCGGTAATTGGTTTGATTCACCTCCTTAGAGCACATGTCCGACCTGGCTATCACCCACTTTAGCATCAGTCAAACTCTAGGCTACCTCGACAACGTACTTGGCAAATGATCAAATTTGATGACCAAACCATTTGTGTAACCAATGCACTCCAGTAGTCAAGGCAAAAGGAAATCTCATGAAATCTCCATTTACATCCATTTGCAGATAGTTTTCCTACTCACCCAGAGAGGAACCTGTGGGTTGTGAACCAGAGATCTCTAGCGAAACCAGGTACGCTGTAAAAGGCTTCAAGTTGGTTGGTGTGCCACGGGAAAAGCGGGAGACGCTGCGGGCTTGTCGGGGGATGGAGCTTCAATCTTGAAGGATGCCTCCTTAAGACAGGCCACAAGGAATGAGGGTTATTAAGTTATTCTTTGTTATTCTTGGGGTCCAACATGTTTGGGCATACCAAAGCCAGCGGATTCTTTGAAAACCAGCTTGAAGTCTGCTTCGACATGCCGTTGTCCTCGATTTGTCCATGGGATACTGCTACTGTTCAAAGTCCAATTCTCCTTCTTCAAGTTGCCCAGGTCACTAGGTGTTTCTGCCCTCTAAAAAACCATCACGCAGCTCCCAGGAGGAGCTTGAGGCTGAGTGCGAAATCTTTCTCGTCAGCTGCTCAGGGTGGAAAGGTCACACGGCGTCCGGGAGGGCCCGTTGATATCTGGGGTTAAACCAAGAACCACAGATATCTGGGGTAAAACAAGAATAAACCAACAATTCGGGAATAGTTTATACAACCTATTTATGGTGATTTATGGAGGTTTTCAAGGGTCATGGGGGTACACCCCAAATCATCCTAGGTCTGGAGATCCCCCATTTTAAGAAACTCCCATATTTTTGAATGACAAAACTAATGACCATGGTCATGAACATGTTGATAAACTAATGAGAAATATTAGGATGGCAACTAGTAAGTATCAACAAATCATCTCGGTAGCCAGCCATTTTGGGGTCGTTTTACATAATCCCAAGTAGGGGTATACTAGATAGTAGGCGCCAACTGGGATAGTTTATTAATGGTTTTCCTCGAGGGAATCTGGGTAGACCTTATCCGCCGATGATGCTGATGATGACGATGACGGTGGTGATAATCATAATGATAGTTTTGCTCACAGCATTTTCTGACAGTTTCCTGAATATACGATATATACGCCATTTGATCCTGATACGCATTTTTTCCACACCTCTGTGATTGGAGTGTTGGAAAAGGGGCCCAGCGATGGCTGGCCATGGATCGCTGGTGAAACCCGAGGCCATGGATCATCCGCATGTGAGAAAGCTCGGAGACTGTTTGATGCTGTTTGGGAGAGAAAGGAGGTATTTTATGATTCCAAGTGATTTTTGTGTAGAAATGTATGATATGCAAATACATACACACGTGTGTGCTATTCCGCCAGTGACTGTCGCTCATGATTCTTTGAGATACATGCCCAAATCAGGTGCTGCTTGAGACACCAAAGGAGTAATCAAGCAAGCCGTCGCCAAAATTTCAAGTTCTTCAATATTCTTCAATTTTGGCGATTATGATAGATTTCTTGAAATTTTGGACATCCCTATCGATAAATCTTCATTATGATAGATAGTCGCCAAGGTTGTACTTCGAGGGGTGGTATCTTTCTTGGGGATGTTGATGGCAGATGGCATGATAGATTTTGGACAGACATCTCTATCAGAGAGCGCCAAACAGTTGGTCCCAGCTAAAGTGCCCATTGGTTCATAGACTTGAATGTGCACCCGAGTCAGTCGTTTGTCAAGAACCATGGTAAACGTATCATGCGTATCTATATTTTATGACATTATATATATATATGATACACATATGCACGCATAGTCATTTTACATGCATAACAGATCATATAATCCAGCCAAGAATGGGCAAGTTCCCCTTTTGGGTGTAAACCGTGCTCGTTTTGCCAAGGTGGCCAGATTGGTGGATGTTTATGAGTCGCCGGAGCGCGCGAACGGGGAACGGGCTGTTCCAACAGGGGGACCAGTTTTATCAGTTTTGTAGCGGATGACTGGCAGATCTTGGAGGGAATCCCCGAAAAAGCAACCAGGCTTTGTCCAGGGTTGACATTATGACTCGCAGATGGGTTCAATATTGGAGAGAATCCCCTGAAAATAAAGCAACCAATGTCTGTTAGTTGAGGGTTGACATTCTACTGATATTGAATAGATGGTTGCCGGATGTTCTTTTTCGGAACTCCAAAGACACGACACCCATTGAGAAGACCCCCGAAAAGCGGTCGCCTGTAACAGGGGGTCTCTGTAACTTCATTGACATGGTTCAGGAAAACATAGATCACTGATGTCTTTACTGAATGCCTGAACTGAGTAAAAACCAGAGATTTGAAATGTTGGTTTCTTGGTATCAGGTTGAAAGGGACACAGTTGGAATGGTTAATCTTCAGTCATTGAAGATGTTATAGTTGGCCCCTTTGGGAAATGACATCGTGGCTTGAAATGGCTCAAAACTTCCATGCCAAACTGCAAATGAGTCATTTTAGGATTCAACTTATGTGAAGTTTCAGATACTTAATTCTAGATTGAAACGCAGGTGCTTGAGTATATTTTAGTATGGTAATTAAACTTCAATCAGAGTTGGTTCGTTGGTTGCAATTGAATGCAATTGATATTTCAATTGATGGGTTTTTTAGGGATGGGATGAACCATCGACCAGCTACGTCTGCAGGAGCAACTTGCACTGGTGATGGAGTGCATGTGATGGCCTGCATGTTTTCCTCTCTGATGGCCTGCACGTGGCAGATGATGAGACATTGGTGCAGATGTATGATAAACTCATATGCTTACAATAAATATGTTGATACTTCACATTTGGTACATGTATGTGTAATTAGAAATTATGATGATGATGATGATGATGAGGAGGAGGATGAGGATGAGGAAGAGGATGAGGATAATGTGTATGCTTATATATTCCAGACATGACAGATACATAATTAGATAATTATATAGAGAGATTATACATACAGACGATACAGATATTGATACCCAGATGCTGATAAATATAGATATAGATACTGTCCAACCATGTATATATATAATATACATAGATTTATACTTATATATATATATTGTGATATTCTATATATATATATTGTGATATTCTATATATATTATATGATATTATATATTATATATGTATAATATTACTTTATATATATATAGTTAGGTGGTACTAAACCCATGTTGATATGTTGACCAAGTCCGTCACCACGTTCCTTGCAGCGCACCAGGTCCGGCGGCGAGCTCTTCGGCCGGGTACAGAAGTTCGGTGGCCCCGGTGAACCTTGGGGGGATTGGAGCGGATGGGTCAAAACCTGTGATTTTTATCATATGGATGTGGGTCAAAATGGAAGACCTAGGGGACCACAGATGTTAGTCTAGTTTAGTATTAACCATCCAATTATTGGGGTACCTAATTTTGACCCATACCCATATGGGTATGGATCAATACCTATGAAAATACCATTTTTAGTGGGATGAACATCCATGAATCCCAGCTATTTTGATGTGAACTACAGGGGTACAAGGTTTAGACACACTGCCATATGACTGGGAGTACCCTCTGGTAATTTGTTACATAGCTATTGAAAATGGCCATTTATAGTGGATTTACCCATGAAAAATGGTGATGTTCCATAGTTATGTTAGTTTACCAGAGGGTAACATCCATGAGCTTTGGTTAAAATATGAGTTAACATATGTTAAAATATGTAGTATATGTTAACATCCATGAGCCAAGATTTTTTTAAGATTTTTTGGGATACTGCAGATACCTGGTTTTTGACCCATAACTTCATAACCACATGTTTTATACGGGCTATCCCAACGATGATATCATGTACATATATATATATAATGGCGCGTCAAACATGGATATCATGTGAATATCCTGTTGATCAACTTGTCAACGGATGGTATTCCTTGGGATATCAATGGATATCAAAGGGAGAAAACCAGCGAATTTCTTGTGGAAAACAGAATAGCATTTAATAGACACTGAAGACTGAAAAATCAAATCCCTGCTTTTGGGTCGAACATGGATCTAGCGAAATATATCTAGAAACGGATTTGAATTCTGGATTTTCCACTGGGTTGAAGGTTGGTATTAAAGTCAAATCTTGACAACCTCCAAACACAAAGTTGTACAAACAATTTGTGTAAACCACTGCGATGGTCAGATTTTTTTTAGATATATGAAATTTTAATTGGTGGATCACTGGACCCCAAAGATTATGCCAGATGGTCCATGTTGGGTTTGTTTGAACATTGGGAAACCCCCAAGATCCAGTGATTCACCAAGGGTTGATCCCCCGTTGCAACAACCATGGCAGGGTTAAGGGGAAAATCCTGGCGCTCGTTGCCTAGGCTGAAACGTTTCACAGAACAAGCCGCCGCAGACGCAGCCCTTTGGGAAGCAGAGAAGTTGTCTTTGTTTGTGATGCTTTTCCTGCGCTCGGTTCATTCTTGGGTAAATTTCTAGATATTTATACCATGCATTGAGCAAAATACTGGATTTGCCAGAAGAATTACAAATGTCCATCAATGACTTTCAACAAATTATTTTCTGATTCTTGCACTCCTCTATTTGCACAAGAACCACCAGGATGACCAGTCTTGTGGTTCCGGCGCTATCTAGATATAGTTTTCAACTGTTGGAATGGAACAAGGTGCTTCATGGGCTGAAAACTGCCTTGCAGAGTTTGTTCAATATACTCAAGAAAGGTGACAGCAGAGAATACCAGTGGCATGTTCCTTTTGTCATTCTTGCCACCTTATTTGGGGCCATTTCAGAAATACGGTGAATCCACCACAATCCAGCTCCCTTTTGGCGCTGAGGCTCGACAGATGCTTCTGGCGGTGAATTACATCCATGGCCACTCGGCGCCCATAGATGTCCCAAATTCCCACTGGTTGGTTGATGAAAATAGAGGGGTTAGTTTACCCCTTTAACAAATTTTAACAACAGGTAAATGATGACCCATAGGATCCATGTATGGTATATATGCTAACATAAAGGGGATATATTGATGGGATCCATGTTACCATATATATCATATACACCATATATACATGGATCCTATGGGTGATAGATGGTATACCAAACTACATTTCACCAGATGGATCTTGGCGCCACCGAAAGGTATCGGTGTGGTCCACCGAGATATCAAGCGCGGTCCTAAGTGAAGTCCCGGAAGCCGCTGTTTGGAACGGGGGGCCGGGGCGATGTTTTGCACGTCTCTGCAAAATATGAACAATATATCATAATATATGATAATATGTTAAGTTAAGTTATGTATTCTTTCAGAGTTTTAGAGTAATATAAAGAAATAGATATAATGTAACCCACACTTGAGCTTTTGGAGGGTCCCGGTATGTTTTGCCAATGCTGAATGGAATATTTGGGAAGGTCACTTCAGACAGAGTATGCTGAATCATGTCCTCGTGTCGTCCTAGGTTGGAAAACTTTCTCTTCGAAAAGCCGGAGAGTGACTTTTTGAAGCTCATCGATTTCGGCCGGAAGACCCTGCAGGGGTGAACTAGGGTTGCCATGGGCTGCCCTTATGGCATATGCGCTCAGCATAGCGCAGCGTTCTCACTCTTTCACCGAAATACCAGTATAGTCAGACGGGCAGTTTCATCATTTTCATCTTGGATTTTCGACTCAAGTGCTCCCTTTCGCCAGCAAGGTTGGCAATTCCAGCCCCCCATTGATCAATTAATCATAGATTAATCCAGACAAAATCCCAGAGATTCTACGACTTTTCCAAGTGACGCCACTCCAGCAGCAGCTGTGCCGCGGCGGAAAAACCCCGTAGGTTTCAGCAAGATTTGGAAGCCGAACACCACCATGAGACTCAGCTGCGGTACATTGGCCTACGTGGCTCCAGAGGTGCGAAAAACTGCTGGTGAATTTTGACCTTTAAAGAAGGGGCATTTAACTGGGTAAATTCATGGTTAGGATTCGGGAAATCATCCCCTTTTATGGCCGAAGTATTCAGGTGAGTGAAATATATAATTTACCCAGATTTAAGATCATGGAACTATGAAGAGGATCTGACCAAGATATGGGTCTGCAAGCCACCCAGTTACAAGCCGGATAAAAAAAACAGGAAAACTGAGGTTTAGGGTTTAGTATATATGTAATTATAGTGATACATTCTATGGAGCAACTTCTCACTGGGGCCCATCACCTGATGACGTTTCGGAACACGTCACCTGACGTGTTGGAAGGTGCTGGATCAGAACTATACCTCTCAGTGCGACCTGTGGAGCCTCGGAGCGGGGGCCCAGCATTTCATGGCATATGGCTGAATTCTTCGAGGAAGAACGATCCCCAAAAGACTTTGAGAATTGGTGAAAATATGGGTATGGATCAATACCTATTAATACCATTTTTAGGGGGATGAACATCCATTTACCAGCTATTTTGATGTTCACCAGGGGTACAAGGTTTTGACACACTGCCATATCTGAACTCATGAGAAGATTAGGCCAGATTGAAGTTTCATCGTGCTTTGCTGATCAGATCTAGCCCAAAATGGACTGTTCATGGAGATTCCGGAGCGGGGAACTCGCCTCTGTCAGTCCCCGTCGCCTCAGAGTCAAGGGGCCCAGGGTGAAGTGTGACATCCCACCCAGATGGGAATGGCAGAAAATTAAATTCCGGCAACAAAATGTTTAGATATTGCCAAAATACATCAAATTATGTAACGCGATGTCAAAACATGTTTAAATTTAACTTGGCTAAATACTACCATGACCTGAAACTTAAGTGGGTCCGTCCATTCTCCATTGGGTCGCCATAGCCAGATGTGGTCGTCCGAGGTGTGACAGTCTTCATCCTTCTCTTTGGCTACATGCCTTTCTCTGGAAACGAGGATCTCAGCGACCTCCATCTCTGGTTTCGACCCCGAAGTTGGCGGCTGCAGTAATATGGGGCCTGGTTTTTGGTACTATATGTATTTGACCATCCGCCAGGACAACTGATAGAACACCCAAGTGGGCACTTGGCAGTTTTCACAGGAAAAGCATCCAAAAGTAAACTCATAGTACAGGGTATGAGGGATGTCATCTTCATGTCCTGCCTATTTTGACTGAAGGACAAGCAAATCTCCGACATCAAGAACGGCCGGTTGGGAGTCCCAGTGCTTGGGGTCAACAAAAGTTTTCAACAATAAACAGGGACTTCACCAAGAAAAATCGGGATAGATTTGGGTCATTTATGATCTCAAATGGTTTAGCATTCCTGAACTTCTTGACTGCAATTGATATCAATTGATGCTCAAGAACCATTACTTTTCATAAGTATCCGACTCTCATGGAGATAGTGACAGTGAAAAGAGAAATGCGCTGCGCAAGGGCATGGTATGTGGGATAGCATGGGATGAACTTCCACACTAGTAAGGATTTACAAAACTGGTTGTTGATTCCAGATCTAGCATGATTTACGTAACCCTACAATGTGGCCCCCCCCAAGAGTGATAAGTTGGTGTATACACCAAGCCATCTAAGTACTGTATAGTTGTAAATGTTACAACATGTTGCAACTTATTTATGCTAGATATACACCCATTTGACCCGCTCTTGGCGTCCCAACCTCTTATTTCGTGTTCGCCACAGCACGACTGCCGGAGCACCTGAGGTACACTGTGAAACCTGCCAAATGGGACAGTGCACGAGCCTCAATGCTGAGCTAAGTTTGATGCATCGATGCTAATCCCCTAAAAATTATGCATCTGAATGAATATATCCAATATTTATATATATATATATATATCCAATATAGGTGTCCTTCTTGCGTAATTATGATTCATGATATTCATATATATTCATGATGTTATAAGTTGTGATGAATTATGATAGTTGGATGCTTCCAATATCTTCCAATCTATGGTAGCTATGATGCTTATGACAAAGGTGTCGGGCGTCGCCCAAGATTTCGTGAAGAAACTGCTGGTGGTAAAGCCCACGTCAAGGCAGGGGTCCTTGGTGTAGTCCAACAAAAATCTTTTGGTGGGAACATTCAGGACTGTAAATAACGTTTAATGGATATGTATATAACTCTCTATATATAATGGTTGATAATGGTTGATAATGATTAAATAATAATGGGTGGATAAACTGACAATAATAGATGAAGAATGGACAGTTGGAATAATGTTGTGGGAACCCCAATAAGAAACCTACCACTTGGGGATGGTTTAAAGCAGCCATTTATGGTGATGACTTGGGATGGTTTATTGATGTTTATTGTTGGGTTTACATGGGTGTACCACATTACATCTAAAGAAAAACTAGCTGGTGTTTAAGATTAGTCCATGATATGGAAAATCATCAGGCCCCCAAGTTCCACACCATGCGCAGGACTAGAAACTAGAACGGTGGACAATGGACCCATGTTTCAGATCAAAATTTGAGAGTGGCTGGATCCAGAGACTCCCATCAAGATGATCCCCGAACTTTGGAAAGACATAGTGACTTAGTCAATGCCTGTAGGCCAATTGTGGTGGTTGCAGGGGTTGTGGTGGTGATGACTGGTTGTAGCTGCTCGGATCATACAAAAAGACGTCAAACAAACTCAGAGATGGAACATTCTATGATTTCTATGCATCCATTTTTTACAGTTGGTCTTTCTACAAGCAAAACACCAGTGCGGCCTGGGACGATGTGAGACCGGTCTCAACCCAGCCACAGCCAGGATGACGGCAGAAGATGCTTTGAAGCATCCGTTTATCGCCGCTGGGCTCGGTAATAGACCTGCTGAGGAAGGTTTAGTGGAAACTGATGCAGATGAACCGCTTCAGTCCCACAAACAATGGAAAATCCTGGTTTCAACATGTTCCAACTATCTGATTGCTGTGGATTCCGCCAAAACGCAGTAACCCAACAATTTCAACGCGAGAGCAGACGGAATCTAGATTGATAGATAGATAGATAGGTCGGTAGATGGATGGATGGATGGATGGATAGATAGATAGATAGAGATATGGATAGATAGATAAGCATAAATAATAAATATAGATAGGTAGATAAATAGGTAGATAACTAGATAGGTAGATAGGTAGATAACTAGATAGGTAGATAGGTAGATAGGTAGATAACTAGATAGGTAGATAGGTAGATAGGTAGATAGGTAGATGAGATAGGTAAATAGATAGATAGGATAGGATAGGATAGGATAGGATAGACAGAAAGATAGATAGGTAGACAGAAAGATAGATGATAGACAGATAATACCTTTCAGGGGTGACTGACTCTTGTTTGGGTGACCGATTCTTTGTTGTTGACTTTTTGTTTCCTCGGGGGTTCCTGGATGCTTCTTCCAGGGTGACCGACTCTTTGTTGCTGACTTTCTGTTTTCCTCCGGGTTCCTTCATCCTCCTCCCAGCTTCCGAGGGGGACTGACTCTTGGTTGCTGACTCTCTGTCTCCTTTTCATGGTTTCCCTGCATCCTGTGCTAATTTTCACCCGCGACTGACTTTGCCCTCTGGGGTTACTGACTCGGACGTTTGGGGCGATTGACTCGGGTGACTGACTCCGTCTTAGGTTGTTTTTGATATGCCTCGGGAAGCCGCTAAAGCAGGACCATCTTAATTGATGATTAGTATGATCAATTCGCAAAAAACAATCTGGTGAACCTTCGTTGTTTTTGGTATCTCAATAGGTGATTGGTATCTCAACAGATCTTTGTTATAGATGTTTGTTACATGTTGTTCAACTATATATCCCAATTTTACCCTCTGGTTATTTAACATAGCCATGGAAAATCACCATTTTTAATAGGTAAACCATCTATAAATGGGCCATTTTCCATGGCTATGTTAAATAACCAGAGGGTATATGAAATTCTATATATTGTTCAATCCCCCCAATCCAACCGTGTATCCGGATGCTGAGGTGAACCGTGAACAACTCACCACGGAGGTCAATAATGACATAGCTCCTGGGCGAGAATTTGAAGCACTGGGAAGTTGGGAAGAAAACACACACACACACCATGGACATTTATATAATTACATTTATGATGAAGTCTGGGAACACCAAAATCATTTTTCTAAAAATGACTTGTTTACTGATTCTAACTGAGTCTAGCTGATGAAGCAAGGTATTTTGCAATCCTGTGGGGAAAATACTGGTGAAGCTATGGCGTCGGTGTCCTTTTTTGTGCCGAGGAAGTGCTGGGAATTTCCTGGAAAACTATGGAAACTCCACCATTACCGGATTTCCATAGTTACCCTCTGGTAATTTAACATAACTATGGAAAATCACCATTTTTAGTGGGAAAAAACACTATAAATGGCCATTTTCAATAGCTATGTTAAATTACCAGAGGGTATTTATCTTAGTTTGCTGCAGGGTACCCATGGGTACCATGTGGGTACCCATGGTGTCACCATGTCCCTGAAGAATCAGGTGAATGCCCTGGTGGACTTTGGCAATGCCTCCGCCTTCCGCCGAGCGTGCCTTTCGATGATGGTCCGGGACCCTGCGCCAGGATGTTCTATCTGTTGGCATGTGATGCAGACATCCCTTCACTGTCAAAGCAAAACCACAAAATATTAATTGAACCCCTCTCCCCCCCCCCAAAAGAATATGTTCCATCCAAAAAAGTAGAAATTGACCTTCCACCTGAGCTTTTGTTTTGTTGCTCCCTACCCTGCAACCGGCCCTCGTCAGACGCTTTTTGGCCGAGGCGTGGTCTTTGACCAACGAGGAGCGCTCGAAAGTCAGGGAAGCCTTCATGCAGCTCGACGAGGCGAGTGTGGATGGGGATGGGAACTTGCCACGCTGCTGGATATTGAGATTGGAGAGGAATGGAATCTCATATGATCTTAAATGGATATCATCAGTATCAAAGTTAATGGAGATTAAATGATATTTGAGTGATATTAAATCGATATTGAAAGGATAGATATTAGATTGAAATTGGAGTAAATTCATATTATATCATTTATATTATGATTAATAGTATTAAATTATATTGCATTTCTGATTAATCTGTTTGTATAAATAAAGTTTATACGTGTATACTGATTTATTAATCAAATGGGTATCAATCAAATGGGTATATGACTAATTGCTTGAGATAACCGCCAATAAATGGATAAATGGCAACTAGTAGTTTTAGTCAATGATAGTTATAACCACTAATTGAAGGTGGGAAGCAATTTAGCTACCCATCAGGTCTTGCGTTCAAAAGTATTGAAACCCTGGCTACAGCCCTTTTCACCACCTGCTCCGAAATTACAGAGGCACTGTCACAGTTGTTGGTGTGCATGGCTTGTTGGTCGCGTTTACAGCTTGAACATGGTGGATCTTGGAGAGTGACTGCGTCAGGATAAGACTGGTGTCATCAAGATCGGTGAGTTGAAGAAGGTGCGGAAACCGGACTGACTCCGCGCTTCGCATTGAGATGGTCCGACTTGACTTGCAATCTTTGGGAGTTGCAACGTGAAAAAACGAGAAAAAGGAGGTGTTTGTTGATGTTTCTTTGACATCCATTTGGATGTGTATCCCATTTTTACAGCCACTATATCCCATAACATCCCATACATCCACCTGGCTGAAGCAACGCCGAAAGTCCGCTGCTGAGGTGCTGGAAAACAAATGCCACATCCACGACGAAGACGCCACACGTATTTTCCAGGCCAGCCTAGCAGATTTCGGGGGTGACATAGACGTGCTGCTCTGGATGTCTCGAAATCAGCATCACTCAGTTGTTATTTTTGAATATGATCTGAATATTATATATATATTATATATTATATTATATATATATGAAACATCAACTAAAAGAGAATCTTTGATGGTAATCAAGCATGGCTAGTAAAATCCCCGAACTGAGAAAGTCATCAAACTGGGGGATGACACCTCAACATCCAAAGGAACCCCCAAACGTTGAGCTGAGACATCCCGAGGCGCTGGACACGACGCAGTCTGAGGAGATCCATTATTCTGAGTTCTTAGCAACTCGCTGCAGACGGCGTGCGTGGTTTTTGTTTGGGCGGTTGTTCTTGAATGGTTCTTATCGTTCACAAGCCCCTAACAGACTTAACAAGATGGATGATAGATTCATGATGATTCTTAAATCCAACATGTTTTTTTTTTAATCTCCTAGAAACTTGTATAATTAATGTCACCTGGAAAAGTAAACTATAAATGCTTACTATAGATCTTGTATGTCCAGGTTCGACCATGCTGGACATGGCATGATGATCTCACTGGCCCCTCAGCATCCCTCAGCGGTCCATAGCCACGAGGCTGCTATGGTCTCCACGCGCATTGCTTTGCATGACGACCTGCTGTTGGTGTGGAGCCTAACCGTTGCGGCGCTGGGATTTGGAGATTCAAAATTGTGATTGAGGCATCAAACATATTCAAAAATGGTGATTGCACCATCACAAAGTGTGATTAATCATAAATCAATGGATACAAATGGTGGTTTAAGCATTAAACATTGTGATATATTGTGATTTATCCATCACACATCTGATTTTAACGGGATATAGTCAGCAACCTTGTGGGGATATCGAATTGGATACAAGCATGAAGAGTGTGGGTAGAAAAAAAATAGTTTGTGGCTATCTTGAATTTCATGGGATAAATAGTTATAACCAGCGTTCTGGAATATGATTTTTCGGATTTGTCCAACCGGGTCGAAATGGATCGACTCCTCATTTGATGTGGAAAATATGTGACAATTCTGATAAACTAAGGGATTTGGGGAGTCTATTTTCCAACAACCCCATGTGTTCGAGATGTTTTTTGCCAGCTTCTGCTTAAATCAACCGTGAAAGGGAACGAAGGATTGTTTTTTTTTTTGTTCGGGGGTACAACTAGACTTGATCGAACATAGTGTTGGGTTTCTTTAAGATGCAGAAAGGATATTATGTTAAAGATTGCGCTGGGTCTCGCCAAGGCTGCCTTTAAAAGGTTCGACTGTGACAACAGTGGCAAAATTACGGTTAAGGCCTCAGGTGCGGGAAAATCATCCTGGATCAACATGGAGACCAGGGCAGAGCGTCCTGAAGAATTTTGATCATGAATCCTCCAATTCCAGTTGCTGGCTAAATCATCCTTTTTTGTTGGGTGAACCTCAATTGTTGATCATGTTTGATCATTAAAAACATAGAAAAAATAAGAAAACATGTCTGAACATCCCCAGGTTTTTTCACCATTACATCCAGTTATATCCAGTTATTCTTTGTTGGTAAAGTCACCGTGTGCGGATGTTCCAAGGTTGACAATTTACGAGAGGCTGGGCCCCGAGATGTTCCATGGGGTCTAAGTCCTGGTATCGGGGCGGCTTGCCTGTCTTCTGACAGTTTTGTCAATTACACGTATACAGTATTCATATATATAACTATTTATATATACGTACATATAAATATACTATTATATAATACTGTGTATATATATAATTATACATATTTATATACTTACATATACATGCACAATCATGCAAACATTTGCAAACAATGTATTTATTTGATTGGCAGAGCTTTCAACCCTTGGCACCACACCCTACAAGATAGTTATTGTAGCTATGCCCATTGCGAAGAGAAGGTCGGATGTCTTGCCTCGCTGCCAACTTTGCGTTAAATGAATCTGCAATGACAGTTTTAGACGAGATTACATTTGCAGTCATGTTATTCTTCACATATCATATATCTCCATGTTTGTTTGTGTACTTAAGATTGCTATGACTATGTCTCAGAACCATTTGGCCAAAACTATTGGCTCTATGCTAAACATGATCAATGTCGCCTGTCCGTGTGTATCCGTCTCTTACCCCAACCAAATACCTTGTTTTTGTTCTGATGACCCCTCATGTTGCTCTTGGTTCAGTTGCCCATTTTGATTGATGAAAATGTGCAACCCCAATTGCCTCTTGCTCAAACTCAGAGTAAGAAAATAAGCGTGTTTTTCTTGCTGCTAAGTGGTTGTTTTGTTTGCAGTTTGAACATACATAATCATATAAATCATATATATGATTATATTATTCAAATATACTGGCTGGTGGTTTGGAACATTTTTTTATTGTTCCATTCAGTTGGGAAATATTGGGGAATGTCATCATCCCAACTGACTTTCACTCCATCATTTTTCAGAGGGGTTAGCAGCAACCACCAAGCAGTTCCCACGAGTCGATGAAAAGGTGCTTGGGGAGACCTTCAGCGGTGCAGCAGCTGGGAACCTCAGCATTCATAGGGATTTCATGGGATTTCATGGTGATTTTCATAGTGATTGAATGAGATAAGAATGGGAATACAGGATATATGACCAACCAGAAATGCGTTTTGAATGTAATTGAAATGGTCATATTACCAAAAACAATCAATGTGATATCTTTAAGTATCCTCCACTGATATTACGTTTTGCTGGTACTACGGTACCACCATTATGATATTATCGATATGATCTCCTCATCCCATCATTATCAATATGATATCCTCAATCAATTGAATGATCCTCCATATTACCAGAAATGATCAACATAATATCCTCAAACAATATTGACGATCCCAATATTGGGATATTTTAAAATTGAGGATACACTATGATCAATATTTGAAACCCATGGTGGTGGATTCCCAATATAATCTGCTTGGTGGTTTGGAACATTTTTCTATTTTTCCATATATTGGGAATAATCATCCCAACTGACTTTCATATTTTTTCAGAGGGGTAGGTCAACCACCAACCAGATTATCATTAACCATCATTACCCATATAATAACCATATATTACCCATATATTAACCGTATATTAACCATATTTGAACAACAGCTGAGGTGGAAAGCATCATGAAGGAGGCGGACCAGACGGGCAGCGGCGACATTTCCTACGAGGCCACCGTTTTATTTTGTTGTCGTTCCTACGAAGGATTTGTTGGGGGTATTTAACCAGAAATAGGGATGTGTATTTATATATACGATATATATATACACTATATATATACATACACTATATATATATATACACTATATATATACACTATATATATATACACTATATATATATATACTATATATATATATACTATATTTATATACTATATATATATACTATATATATATATACATATGCGGTAGATGGGGGTTCACGATGAAAAATGGTGGTCAACTCACTGGGGAATCAGTACTGGAAATTCGCTTCAACTGGAGGTGGTGCAGCTTGGGGTGGAAGCCAAGGGGGATAACCAAGCTGGATGGGGAATTACGTGGATATCCACATATAATCCATAAATCTGGGTAAATTATAACGACCTCACTGCGACCTCACTGGAATCATGGTTAGTAAGGGAAATCATCCCCAAATGGCCTTAATTCAGGTCAGTGAAATATTATAATTTACCCAGATATATTTATTATGGAGATATGTTTATTCGATATCGAATTATGTGGACTTTTGTGAGTTCATTACTTGGGATATGGGCCCCGTTAACAACCAGATGGTTATTGTATGTTATTTGGATCTTATCATTGGAACTGCGCCCACAAGTAATAGCCATAGCCAAAAGACATTGGGGATATGACTTACCCAACAACCCTAGGATTTGGGATATCATGAAATGTGTTAAATACAATTACAGCACATGGTTTTGGACCCATGTCAATGGAGAAACTGAGATGTTAGACCACTGGATTTGCGGTTTGTAGGGAATTGGCATATATCAATGGATATAAACCAGCAGAATCTGGGACAATGATGGTCTACATGTTTTTTCAGGGGGACATAGCGTGGAGATGCCCGGAGAAATGAGAATACATGACATTATACTCTTACAACCAGCATCGTTTCGTTGATATATGGGGAATTGTCACCTTATGTTTTTCCTTCGTGAATGGAGGGATGAAGATCCACAAGCACCAGCTATTTGGGTGTGAAAATCAGGGCACCAGGGTGACCGAAGCTGTCCCCATATTATGGGTGTCAACCTGCAGAAGATCAGTTTTGATGAGGTTTTGGTGTTTGATTTTTTAGGCTCTGTTCATTGGATTTGCATTTGCCCATGTTCTACTTATGAGATGTTGCTGAAGTTGATGACTTTGAAGACTGTTTGTTGCTCCCTTGCTGTGGGCGTCGTAGGAATGGATCCAATACTTGAGAGCCAATGCCGGAGATGCGGGGTAGCCCAGTTATAGTGGTTGGTTTTGGCCAGGAAGTCGGGTTAATGGTTCGATGATGTTTGATGAATTCAAAGGCTGTTTTTGGTGGTACTGAGGTTGACAAGATAAACCCAAAGATTGATGCGCTTTGTTTGCTCCACCACATTACTTTCCATCCCTATGTGTGAACCTCAATCACCACTAGCCACCTCGTCTTACTATTTGGGATGGGTTGAAAGCACCCAGAAGAAGCAAAGAGTTTTGGCGAATCGATTGGAAGATTGAGCGTTTGCATTGATGACAGGCGTGAGCACTCACTGCGGCCAAGGTTTCGCGAAAGTGCCTATACTATATATAGAAATAGTTATAAATATAAATAGCAATTGGGGATAATGTTACTGTTCTGCATTTTTTCGGGAGCCCTTCTTTTTATATATAGACAGTCTATCCAATTGGATAAACACCCCATACCATCCCCAAATAAAACATATACGTATATAAATACGTGTATATATATATATATATATATATCCGTTTATTCCGAGTCATGTAGATGGTTTATATATTCTGATTAGTAAACAGATGGATAGAAATATTTCCCATTTGTAGAGATATCCCAATTAACTATGTCATGACATGTTGTTTATATGGATTTGTCTGAAAAAAATGTACCCATAATTCATCGATTAGCCATAATTTTCTCTATTGTTTGATAGCCATTTGGGGGTACACCATGGCATACCCCATTCTCAGACAAACTCATTATCCACAACTGTTGGTTGTATTCCATTATATAGGTCCCCATACCCCCATAGAATCCCAGTAGATCCTCTTATCAGTGAACATTATTCCCAATATATACCCACTATATCCCACTATTGTCCTCTGTTGTTCCATTAAATCCTATTGAATCCTACTAAATCTTTAAATTTCATAAATTTCTCATGAAATCTCATGAACTCCTACAAAATCCATCTATGTTTTCTTGGTAAATCTCATGTTTCACCCCCAATTTCGCCATGGTCGCCATGCAGGAGAGGCATCGTGAGATGGCCGCACAGCTCATCGATCATCGTCTCTCGAACTCGCCGCACAACGAGAAGACGATGCTCAGATGCAGCTGCTGCGCTTAGTATATAGTTCAATGTATCTGGGTAAATTATAACGACCTCACTGTTCTCCCTCACTGGAATCATGGTTAGTAAGGGGAATCATCCCCAAATGGCCGCAAGATTCAGGTTAGTGAAATATTATAATTTACCCAGATGTATCTATATTAGGGTTTCCATAAATGGAAGTACCCAAATAGCTGGATGGTTTATTTGCCGGAGATTCCATCTATAAATGGATGATGAAAGGGGGTACCCCCATTTAAGGAATCCTCCATATATATATAATGGGTATATTAATGTATAAGATATATTGTGTCATGTATGTATATATATATATATATATATATACATATGTATATATATATATATACACCATAGATAGTAAATCAATCAGGCCATGAGTATATTGTAGATAAGCCATATACTCTTATGGGATCTATGCGTATCTCTATTGTGTGAATTGCTACCACCATATGTGTATATATATATGATATGTTGCTGGCATTGCAAATCAACCGCAGTTATGGGGTGGAATCTCTGTATAGTCATTCACTATAAGCTAAGATTGTGTGTTTTTGTATAATGCACATATTACAAATCCTAACTAGGTATTATTGTCCTATGTTTAGTGTTGTTATGAATAGAATCATTGATTATTGATATATGATACGTATACAAAGTATGTGCGCACATAAACATCGTACCGTTTTCGTGGATATTGAATCCTGATGATTTATCCTGTTAGTCCCAACATGTGGATGTTGGTAGCCTGACTAAGATATCTCTTTGATGTGTATATCTTTTACCAGAGATGTTAAGAATGTGAAGAATGTGGAACATTGGAACGGTGATTCTACATAAAGAGCAATGATTAACAGGTAACATAAATCACCTGATGTAGTATGCTAATCATATCTTAGTCACATCATAGTTTAAATATTAAACAACTGTAATGTGATGTGATCGGATAATGGCACTGCAACATGAGGCAGCCCAGTCTGTGTTGTTTGGGAACCTGTTGGTCCACAAGCATATGGTTCAAAAAATGCTCTGAATCTAAATGTTACTGGGTCATTGATTTGAGAGATAGATTGTGTGTTTTTTTTTAAACATTTGTTCAACACAATTAAACTATTCAAAAATATTAAAGACAGCTGAAACCATTTGAAACCATTTGAAACCTCTAAATGTGTTGGAGGAATCCTCTACTTTTTGCCCTTAAAGTCAGCCCTGGTACACCGTTTTAAGCGCTAATTGGGTCATCAGGATTGCCGTGAAGTCCAGCAAAAAGATGTCAGCAATGGGAGCCTGAAACTCAGGGGTTGCCCCTGGTTTGTCCGCTGGGTTAAAGTAAGCAACAGATGTGGGAAACCCATCGTTTTTCCTATAACCAGTCCTATAACCAGTAAAATAATGATCTATAGTCTATAAATGGGAAAATTGTATGGGAAAATGATCTATCCATAAATGGTGAGGTTTCAACATCAATGTCCGTTTCCTGTGAATATACAATCAATCTATATAATATATTCATGCAATTGTATGTTCAAGCAATACTGCACAAACAGATGATTGATTGACACAAACGCATGATATTCGAAAGATCAGCTGGCTTTGCAGCAGCCATGGTGTTTTTTTTCAGGCGAAGGAGCAGATGTGTTGCTGTCGGGCACCGAGATCTACTCCAGGGATCTAGTAATCATAGTTGGTAAATGTACATTTAGTATACATAACGTACAATAAACTCTTTGACAGACATGTTACTATGTATATATATACGTATATATATATATATAATCTACATATGATGACAGTGTGATTATATATTTTGTTGTATACATATATTGATAGTGAATTCATATACAGATATATAGTATAGTGAAGTGTGTTCACTGAATTATTTGTATACATTAGTATGTATGTGTGCAATTCTGACATGTTGTTCACATAATGCAGGCGAGCATACATCAGACATTAAATCCAATAAGGTATATGATATATTACACATACGAGGTCACTAAGTATGACTGGAGACACAATCGAAACAATAGACACGGTAGGCTTCTGTTGCACTGTCCGATAGTCACCCTACGAGCTCCAAGGCATTAATTGAACGTGATTGAAGGAGGGCTGTACGAGGCAGGGGACACAACCTGTGTGATCTACTTGGGATCATTAACAAATTGCGTTTGGTCGGACCTAGTTGCCCAAGTTGGAAGCCTTTTCTTTGTCGATGAATATTTCAGCACCTGACGTTGTCCAAGATTGTTTCTAGGGTTCTAACTTTAACCCGTTTCTCATTTAAGTATAATTATGAATGTGCTGTATGCTTTTGGGTGACTATCCAGCACCGCAGCTTGTGAAAGGCTTTGAATCAGCCAATGCAGATTTGAACTGCTGGGGATGATTTGTTTGGCTTGAAGCGCGGCTGTGAAAGAATTGTGTGCAAGCGCGTGGTATGCCATGATTTGAAATGATGCTATGAATATGACCTATACTATGGTGTATCTATGGTGTCAAATCCGTGTACGAGGCCGTTTAACGTTGCGCTGTGCACTGGCGGCACTTTCACAGCTGGGGATTTACTCCTGTGTCACCAGACCCCGCGGCACCAGCCCGCACGACCGAAACAAACTTCCCAGAGGGTCGCGGCTGTTGCAAGCACCGGGGTAGTGGACGCGGCCGGAAATCCAACTGTTGATGTACAGTAGAAAGATCATTCAAAGGAAGGGTCCAGGGGTCAAATTTCAGGCCCGAAAAATCCATGCCGTGTCATATATGGCATATTAATGGCCATGGTGGCCTCAATGGACCTCACTCGTCATTATGGAAGTGTCCACTGCGGATGTCCGCTGCGCCCCACGCTCGGTGTTTGCGACCGACAGACGTGCGAGGAGATTTCGGCTGGTGGAACGGACAGATGTGCATGTCACATGGCGAGATCTTCATGTCAAATGACACGGAGGCCGCGCCTCAAATGCGAAGTGACTGGCAAAGCGGAGCTTTGAATCACTGGTTGGTGTCTTGATTTCTTATCTTTTCTTTCAGGGGTTTGAACATGTTGAAACCATCAGCTGGATCATGTCAAATCATCTTGAGTCTATGCTGGGTTTTATTGTTTTGAACTCTTGGCCCTTTTCCTCCTTCCCAAGCGTAGGAAATGAAGTGATGCTTGAGTTCTGTGCAGTACTCCGCGGGTGCGGAAGAGATTTGTTGACCCCTTTGCCAGTTGGTCAGTTGTCACAGGACTTGCGGCCCGCAACTGGTCGGTAGCAATAAGGTTGTAGATGCAACGCATATTTTAGATGAGTCGTATCAATTTTTGATAATTTTTGTGGTATGGGCTGAAGTTGAACTTAGCCAAGACTCTGGGTCACTAGAGACGAACCAGATGCCGCGATGTAAAAATGCACGTTGCAGCATGGTGTGACTTGTTGGAAACCTTCGAGTGGCCCTTTGATTGGAGTTTCATGGCAACATGTGAGGTTTTCTCCTCGAGAAAGTTTGAAAGCAGATAGCTAGCTGATCGTTGAACCTTGATGATTGTTGCAAATGTTTCAGTTGTTGGGTAGTAAATGTTGGGCTCCATGTTATGGGTCACAAGCCATCAGGGTTTCTTCGGCACTTAAAGTTCAGACGTGACCGTTAAGTAGCGCTGGCCCACAGTAACCGCGAGCCACCTCAGTTTTGGGAGGCGGGGCTGCTCAGGTCGTGTGGGAGTTGACTGGGAGATCCAAAAAAAGAGGATCTGTGATGATTGTGAGACCCCAAGATCAGCTGGGATCAGCCGGGGGTATAAGTATAGGATAAATGATGTTGATGAAAATTAATGGTAGTTATTATGAAAATTAATGTTAGAGCTTTCAATCCGATTTAAAACTGGGGGCGTGCTTCTCCATTGGGATCATCACGGCTTCTCCAGCATTCACCAGGGCGTTCCGATCATGGGAAATTGATCCGGGCACAGCCTAAACGCATTGCTGAACCAACCCCTTGCACGTGCAAG
>Ga0126342_10003064_pt1 | contig 27168 bp, 18 predicted proteins | sample Cyp1metagenome_FD_92528 | JGI IMG/M metagenome (GOLD analysis project Ga0126342, IMG submission 92528) | Coral microbial communities from Lord Howe Island, Old Settlement Bay, Australia - Cyphastrea 1 metagenome | ecosystem: Host-associated > Invertebrates > Cnidaria > Coral ... | reverse complement strand
GAAAAGTGAAAATTCCCTAGCTTGGGAAGCCCCCACGGGGGGGAAAAGTGAAAATTCCCTAGCTTGGGGAGCCCCCACAGGGGGGAAAAGTGAAAATTCCCTAGCTTGGAAAAGTGAAAATTCCCTAGCTTGGGGAGCCCCCACGGGGTGGAAAAGTGAAAATTCCCTAGCTTGGGGAACCCCCACGGGGGGGAAAAGTGAAAATTCCCTAGCTTGGGGAGCCCCCACGGGGGGGGAAAGTGAAAATTCTTAGCTTGGGGAGACCCCACGGGGGAAAACCACCCTTAGCCCCTCTCACGGACCGAAATAAACCTGCGGTGTGGGGGGCCACCCCACGCGAAGCGGGGTGAATACATAACTGGTGAAACTGGTGTTTGTTTATCCTATATTTTACATAGATATACTATAGGATTGTAGGATGAGGATTAGCCACGGATCCAAGTAAGCCAGTGACCCTTGCACCCACTGGTTGGGAGACACATCTTTCAGGTCGTTTCACTTCGTGAAGCGAGGTGACAAGAAAATAAAACAAAGTCACTTTGAACTAGCCTGTGACTATATCTCCGGTTTGTTTTTTTGTTTCATTGGGTTCTTGTTATATTTGTCCTGGTTAAAATGCAGGCAACAATATTGATGGCCTTTTGATCTCCTACTCTTGATGGTTTGCTGATCCCCTAAACAAAGCGAACTGTTAGTGGGATAAAAATCCATCCAGGACCTTGAAAAACGGCATTCATGCATTCGTATCGCTAGAAGCCGCTCAGAAACAGGGGTGTTTCTACTAGAAGCATCCCCTCAAACCAATTCACAGGATACTCCGAAAAGCATCTTAAACCGCAGCCTTGAGATAGTTCAATCCAAGAATTGAAGAATACACCCCGATGGTCATGAGCAGATTCTGAAAAAGGTGTTGGCACCATGTTGGGCACCATGTTGTATAATCATATGTTCAATCATGGTGTGAAGCAGGATGTATCAAATGAAGTTGGAAGCTTTCACCAGTCGCGTAGTTGGAACCAGTTTTCCCATGTTTTCCCCAAAGCTGTCGCTGCAGATTCCCCACCTGGTAAGCTCCTCAGCCAACTTCTCCTGGAATCCCAGGCCCAGGGGAAGTTGGCTTCCCAGCTCCAAGGTGCCATGGTGCCATGGATCAACTGGACCAACTGGACCAACCACCCATCGCTCGGCTCCTCCAAACCACTTTCTTCCAACTCCAGGAGCTCCAACAGCAGCTGGGTTGGAACCTCCACCTGTGTCAGCTCGACTCTGTGTGTGTGTTTTTTGCAGGGAAAATATGTGGATGATTGAAATAAATGGATATAAATGGAAGATGTTCCTGGTACCATTGTCATGTCCCATGGGATATTGGATGATATTGGTCGCCATTTTCGGACCAAGTCCGTCCCATGCCCCTCTCGCGCAAAGCACCTTGTCCAGTCCCATGCCCAAGCGCTGAACTACCACCTGCAGTACCTGACCAGCTGTTACTCCGTTTCAGGAAAGCTCAGGCATGGCATATCTGTAACATTGGCCCCATATCCATATTCTGGAGGCTTAACCACCAAACATGGGGTAATTCATCACCAGAAATGAGACGATTTAATCAAAGTACAGGACGGTTTTTCCAAAAGTGTGCCTGAAATTTAGACTTGCAAAAAGATCAAATAGCTCCTTAGAACCTCTGGTTTATGGTATTGGATTCTCTCGAGATAGGTTTCCTCACGGGGATTCACGGGGAAGACTGCTCTCATTCTTTCAACCAAGTCTCCAAATTCATACGGACCTGAACACATTGAATCAGGTATGGAATGGTTTGGAACACGATTTTCGTATACGCTACTTGGTGCGCGGGTAAAGGCAAACATGCTGGCGGAAAGTCAACCATCCGCAAGGGGACGCCGTTTCGGGGGAAGTCAAACAGATTGGCGTAATGTCAATCATATTTTAACAAAACACCATGTGGACACCACTTCCAACCAATCTCTCGATGTGTAAAAAATTGAAGAAAAGTGTGTGGACACCACAATGGACCAGCCCGGTACTCCCAGCCAAAGATCTGCAGGCGCTGCAACACAGATTTCCTTTCCCCCATCTAAGCCAAAAGTTTGCAACCACAAGCACAACATTTGTGTGCTATGACAGCGTGCAATTTAGCAAAAATCATGCAAAACACTGCGTAAAATCATCTTAACATGTCTGTATCCATCCCATTTGTTGCCAAATCCCATAGGGGACACCGATTCCGATCGACTTCAGCATCGACTTAACCCAAGTACCCAGTACATATCGTGATAGGTCGCCCAAACCGTGGTTTCCCCATCAAAATAGCTGGGATCCATGGATGTTCATCCCTAAAAATGCTATGAATATTTATTGATCCATAGCCATATGGCTTCGGAATACCAAGTCCCAACGCCTTGGCTGCGGCCGCTTTTGGCACCTGCGGTTCGCCATATGCCTTTTTTTACAGCCCCGCAAAAACAGGAACGTCATATCTAATTGGTGGGTACTATACATTAGTGGGAGAATAAAAGCCGGAGGTTACTAGCACGAGTTATTACAATCAATTACCAGAGTTGCTATATATATATATATATTATGTGTATCATATCTATTAGTGGGATTTTACTTTTCTATCTGTCTGGTGCTTACTTTGACACCGAATGAATTACAAAATTAATTGGCTAGTTGTGATTATAATAAGACTGAATTGAAAAATATTGTATGATTATACTAAATAAATATACAAGTATGTACAAATCCTACTGGAGAGAATCTATCCAATCAGGGTCGAAGCTCTGCGAAAACGGCAGGGGCAAAAACTGACCACAAACGTCATGAATTGCAGTGGGAAGAAGAAAACTATCATGTTTCCAACATCTGAAGTCATGGACAATTTTGCGGTGTTTCCTTGAATCTTTGTGGTTCGTTGGATTGTGCCATGTCTTGTAAGTCTAAAGATTCTATCCACCATGATTTGTTGCAAAATCGCCCAGCGTGTTTTCAGAAGTTCATCCGCCTAACATTTAAACATGATTTAAACATGTGCACTCAATTGTATTTGGAGATATTGTCTAAGCAAACAGTATGCCCCAAAGGATGTTTTGGTTTGCCTTGAAAAACGCCCTGACAGAGAGTTTCTTCAACTTCTCCAGGCTCAACGTCAAACCCAGCCTGGGCCCATATTCGAGGTGTTTAAATCGCCCGTTTCTGATGGTTTCGGTGGTAAATTTCGCCGCTTTTGGTCAACTGCTTATTATCCACTGTGCAATCTTCGTAGATTTCCAAATTTGGGATTTTCCATCATGGTGGTGGTCTTGAAAATGAATCAATTTCATTGATCTTTCTGCATTTTTTTGGGGTAAAGTTGCAGTGTCTCATCATTTTCGTGGCTTAATCATTGTTGCATTCCATTAATTAATCCAGGCAAATGTCCACAACTCGAAGTTCTTGACTAATCTTGATTAAGTAATTTTGTTTCGGGTAAATCTCCAGTTCTTGATCATTGCGTGGCTTAAAATATTTTTCGCCAAAGTCCACTTAAATCTCGGCACATCTTTGATCAGTTTGGTTCATGAATTCCACCATAGTTTGATAAAGCAAGGAACATTGGTTGATACAATCCCAATATTTTATACAATCCACCAAGTTGGTATAATACAATCCCAATGTTCGTTGCTTAAATCCCTGTTTTGATGATACATCACAATATATCACAATACATTTTTTCTGATGGTTTAATCCCAATGTGTGGTTCCTCAAATCCCAAGTGCCTTCGTGAAATCACTTTAAATCCCCATTCTTGATGTCATAACCACCATGTTCCATGGTTAAATTCCATAAAATTCCATCTTTCATGGTTTAACGCACTTGTTTTTGATGGTTAACTCCCAATTCTTCATCATTTTATCCCACTTTTCATGGTTAAAACACGTTCGCCCCAACCCGGACGTTGCTCCACACTTGCAATCGTCATGATCATCATCATGATCATCATCATGATCATCATCATCATCATCATCATCCTCACCATCATCATCATCGCATTAAAAAAATGCCACCCCCTCTGAACAATATGTTGACTGGGGTAATAACATCAACTTTATCTTCATATCCACCTGAAGTCAGACGCGGCGCAGCGTCAGGGTTGCGGCGAACACGTTAAAACCAGCTCCCGGCACCTCATCCGGCAGCCGTTTCTGCCCAAGGAGCCGCTGCCAGTTCAAGGCCTGGCGGAGCGCCTCGCGACCTCGTTTGGGCGGTGTAAACCATGGTGGGATATGTGATATTAATAGTGGTTAATAGTGGTTAATAATAGTGGTTAATAATAGTGGTTAATAATAGTGGTTAATAGTGGTTAATAGTGGTTAATAGTGGTTAATAGTGGTTAATAGTGGTTAATAGTGGTTAATGATGGTTAATCATTGGTTATAACCTAGGATTACTGGTTGGTAATATGGTAATAATGATGGTAATGATGGTAATATGGTGATGACAGTAATAATATATGAAACATAAGATGGTAATATGATACTGGTTGGTGGTTTCAACCAACCCCTTCTGAAAAATATGAAAGTCAGTTGGGATGATATTCCCAATATATGCAAAAATAATCAAAATGTTCCAAACAATCAAAACATCAAAACATGAGGGGTTCATCAGGAACCACGAAGCATGGAAAACCTCGAGTTTGGTGATGGGTGATGGGAATACCGAAGCACTAGGTCCCAGGCAAAAGGCCCACCCTGCGGGGTTGGATAGGACTGACCTGGCGCTCCCCATGGATTTCATGGGCTTCACTCGCATTGGAGGTGAGAAATGCTGGGTTTAACATGGTTTTACCATCCAAAATGGTGACTTCACCAACCAAAATGGAGAGATGAATAGAGATATGGCGGGATATATTTCACCAACTTGATCTGATATTGGCGTTCCTTGGTTGAAAATTGGGCATCATTAATGGTATTGGTACAATGCCATATATCCCAAGAAAGGTTGCTGTGGGATCACGGGGTGAGGATCTCCGACCGATGGGTCTTCAAAACAACTTGATGAAGTCTGATGTGTGTGATGGGGAAATGGTAGTTCATCACCATCACCATCACCATCAGCATCAGCATCACCATCACCATCACCATCATCATCATCATCATCATCATCCTCGTCATCCTCATCATCCTCATCCTCCCCCAAATTCACATAGACCCTGCGAAAAAAAATTGGCTTTAGAAGATGAGTTTCCAGTGCCCACCTCAGCCATCGGTCCCACCACTCCAGGACGAGGCTGGCTGAATCCTCCACCGCCACCTGCGGATTTGATTGGGCTGAGATGCAAGGGAAACTGCCACGTGGCTAGCTGGAAAATCCATGAAAATCCCCTAGTAATATGATAAATATGGAGGTGATGAGAAAATCATCCCACAAATGAGGGATTCTCCATTGTCACGTGTGATTATTGCAGGGTAAATCAAGAAATCAACTGAGAAAATGTGGCTGTGATTCACCTGAAAATGGGCTGATGTTTATTTGGTAAGGGAAGTGCAGAGTGATGCCTCGGATAGATAAGTCACTAGGTCACTAAGTTGTGACTTCACTGGCACCACAGTTGTACCCAATGTTGACAATCCTGGCAGGGACACACCTCAATTACTGCCATCATCCGCCATCAAGACTTTTCCCTACCAACAGTTCAGATGGGTTTGCTATCCCCCGGCTCCGTAAAAGCACTTAAAAAAAGAGCAGGAGGCGGATATGCCCTCAAACTAGATATAGTCCTGGGACCATGACCGCGTATCCTTCCAGTTATTTTGGAGTTGTCCCCTTGGTCAACAAAATGAGTGATTTCACCCCTTTTTCAGCCTAGACCATTTCTGCAACAAATGCTGATGTGCATCCATGAGACATTTTGGTGTACCCCCTTTATATCCCTTTATGATAGTTGACATGTTTTGGAGACCCTATAGCACATAGATGTACATAGGACACCCTATGTACACCCTATGTAGCGATGTTTCTGCAGCGATTCCCATAAAATTTCACCAGCAATCATCCCAATGGGGCCAATGAATCCCAATGGTCTGCATAGCACTCCCCCCAAAAAAAAGATAAAGTTAGTGAAATCCGACCAAAATATAATCAACATATAGCTAGCCATAAATGACATGTCTATCTTTTTGGGATCTTATTTTGAAGGAAGTCCATGGTAAACATCCAAAAAAGATGTGGAAAACCCGCATGGTTTCCCCATGCAAATCCGTGCCGGACACCTCCTGAGGCAGCTCTAAGTCCTGCAAGTCCTCCGCAGCAGCTAACCTCCCAGGTTTGCATCGATGATGACCTGGGGGAAACATATAAAAATGGAGTTTAATGGGGTTTAATGGGGTTTAATGGGGTTTAATGGGGTTTGGCCATCAAAAAAGGGATTGGATTAAACAGCAAAACGCGTGATTTCCCTGGGGAAAACATATTATTAAACCCGCCTGGTTTCCCCAGGAACATGATCTACAAATCTTGAAACAAAATTTAGGGGGATATTCATGGATATTCCAGCTAGCCATGTTTGATTACCACATGGATAGAATCCGTGGGTAGCATGTTGCTTGTCCCATTGAGATTCCTATTGAACCATATTACACTACCATAAATCACGTGTTTCGTGGTCGGTTGCTATTAAATTATACAGTATCACCATCACATAACCATTCTATCACTATCAAATCCCATGAAATCACATAAAACCTCCATGTTTGGGGATTTGTTTGCTATATCTCATCCCCATTATCTCACCGTTTTGGTTGGTTAAGTCACAATTTTGGATGGTTAAACACACCAGTTTGATGCGTAACTTGTTTGTTGATGGTTTAACTCCCATGAAATCTCTATTAAATCCAATTAAATCCCATGAAGTCCCCATAAAATACCATGAAATCCATATTAAATCCCATAAAACACCATGAAAATCCCATTCAATCTCGTTAAATCCCATTAAATCCAAAGGGGGACCCCCAAAATGGCACCAACGTTCAGCCCTTCCCACCTCGAGGCTAGGACCAACTGCCGGGCGCGGAAGCAAACGATGAAGGGATCCTGGGTCCCAAGCCATTGGATTAGCATGGATTAGCTGTATGAAATGGTTCCCAGCTGGGTCAAGTACCACTATATGACTATTATATACTATTATATGCTATTATATATGTATATAGTATATATATATATATATACGCAAATATATATATACACAAACTATAAACCAGTTACTAACTAGTTAACTAACAAACCATGGCCCATCTAAGCATATCATCTGATGCCTTCCCCGCGGATGATCCCAAGACCAAATGCCACAAACCTGATCTAATGGGATTTAACCAACAAAAATATGGTGATTTAATGGCGATTCATGGGATATCATCGTTATATTGTGGGAATATCACGGGAATGTGATGAGGATAATGTCCCATTGAATCCCATTGAATCACATCAAAACCCATTGAATCACATTAAAACATATTAAAACTTAAAACCCATTGAATCCCATGTGTAATCCCTTCCCCTAATATTAAATGCCACCCCTTGACACCGTGGTTTGATATTGGATCATGTTGGAGTTTGGCAGGCTAAGGGGCCTAAATTGGGGAGTATGAACTATTGGGGGCAAAGGGATTCAGCATACTCCTCAATATCTCTGCATTATATAGTTCATTAATGGTTATAATTACCAAGTAGTACATATAATTAATTAACAATGGATTAACTATTCTGTAGTATCAGCAGTTTTCAGCGGTTTCCTGTCATGTATTATCATATTGATTTAGCAATATATTGTTTAATGTTCAGGTTGCAAAACGTAGGGATTGCCCCTTCTTTTCACGTATTCTTTTGGCAATCAACTGGTGGGACAGGCGAAAAGCGGCTCCAAAATTTCCGCTGTGGGGGCCAGTTGTCCACTGGAGGTGCCCTCGAAAGTAGGCAAAACACCAGAAGCCATCAGAAGCCCATGATATAAGGCCCAAGATTGCTCAAAGATGCTGAGATAGCCAACAGCTCGATGTTACCCGTCTCTTTGGGTTTTGAACAGCACCCATTCATTTCCGTTCTTTCGAAACAGTTGTCCAAGTATTTTCCGTAGATTTTCCAACGATTTTCCACAAAGACTCTGAGGCCCGGAACGGCCGCCACGACCCACAGCAAGCGCAGGGACAAGGGCACCGGCACGGGACTACGGTCCCAGGCCTCGAAACTCATGTTTTAACATGGCTTCACCATGAATTTTTGGATGTTTTGATTGAATTTGTGTGTGGTTTGTTCTTGTTGGGGATTTATAAGCAATTTTCAGATTGGAGATGGAGGTTCTACTGAGGAATATAGATTGGATGTTACTATCAATGAATTGATTTTGCTGAGAAACTCACAGGAAATCCCATGAACTTTAGAATGAAATATGGAGGTTTCCTGCAAACATTTCCTGTGTATACCAATTCTGGAATTTTAGCGAGAAGACATGCAACCAAAAACGCCGTCGAGGATTTTGTCCGTAAAACACGCATTTGTTAGTGAAACGGCCCAGAAAACAGGGAACACTTACGCATTTCTGGACCTTGAGGTGCCTTGAATGATACAGATGCACAGACAATCATTTGAAAAATGTGCTTTGCTGATGAAATTAAACATCTCACCTGGACGCCCACCCAGGCTAAGACTTGAAACGTTCATTACTTTTGCTTCGCATTTGCGGTAACATTGGCAACTGACCAATACCGCCCGCGGACAATTCCGAATTGGATCTACAAGTAAGTTCAGGTTCTCTACTTTCCACGTCCCAACTTCCCCAATTTCCATCACCTACTTTCCATGCCTGGAAGGCGCTCCGTTTCCTTTTTTCTTCGCAGAACTGCGCGGGTTCGTCGTTCACGTTACAGGCCAGGCCCCAAGGGTGGCAGCATGAAATCCACCGTCTCCCAGCGGACTGGGCGCTGGATGATGCCAGGCCTCTGCTTCTTAGGAGGTTTCTTCTTCTTGTAGAAGTATGGCAAAGGTATCCTGCCACAAAAAAGGGACATCATGGGACCACAGCTGCAATCTTGGAGGTCAATATATGCGGCTTTGTGACATCAAAAAACGAAAAGACATAAGTCATTGGAACCTACCAAGTTGATAAATCTGATCAATTCCTAGGCCATTGTTTCACCATATCACAAGAGCCAAGCAGCGCCATGACTGCCGGTGGGGAACCAAATCTCCAAACAAAAGTCAGGAGATGTCAGGACCATCACAAAAAACTCATGTCAGGCTGGAAGGCAACAAACCCTTCGCCAATGAATCAAACATCGCAATCGAAAACACTCTATAAATGGAGGTCTACAGCAGTGAACATCATCCAGAAATGGAGGATATTCCATTCTCATGTTTGATTACGCAAAGGATATCCAAATTCGAGACCCCACGCTTGGCGGCCAAAAAAAAAACAGGTGAATCCCCATGACAAATGGTTCCCACCTGGCAAAGATCCTATTATACCCCTATTATATTTACATTGTATATCTATGTATATCTATATTATACATATATAAATATATGTGTGTGTAAATATATGTACTTATTATACAGATACATATTATATATTCCATGGTGCAACCATGTTTGATCTTTAACCTCTGGTAATGACTAATAGTTAGTTTGCGAGCTGAAAAATCATCGAACTCAATGGGGCCAAGACTTCCATAGCAAGCTGTTAGTTTGCTGAAGTGTAAATCCCATGATATATGCCCATTAAATCATTCTATATATCTATATCTATACCTCTATATATATATATATCGGAATATATATATATATATATATATATTATAGATAAAAATACATTTTAAAAAAACACATAATAGTCTATAATCATCTATTAATATCCAACTCTACCACCATCTTTGACCTTTAAACGTTTAAAGCCAGCCATTTTTCACCGCTCCTGCGGCGGTGCGGCGCGGCGATGGGATCCTCGCGCTCCGAGGGCTCCTCGGCGACCTCGCTCTCGTCACTGGAGGTCTCCGCTTCGCGCAGCTCCGCCTTGGTCCAACCTGGTCTGAAGTGGTTAATTAATAATCATAAAACATAATAATAATAATAGTGGTTATAATTGGCTATAATTAATAATTCTTGACTATAAATATAACCATGACCTTGGCTATAATAGTGGTTAATAATAGTCAGTTGGTTATGATAATAGTGTCGCCATATTTGGTGGTTTTATAAAGCATTGGAAATATATTAAATCTACGTAACTCCCATCATTATCTGGTTGGTGGTTTCAACCCCTCTGAAAAATATGAAAGTCAGTTGCCATTACTATTCCCAATATAATTATAGAAAAAAATGTTCCAAACCACCAACCAGTAGTGGTTGTAATTAATACCATAATAGTGGTTGATAGCCATTATCATATAATAATCAGGGTCATTAAAACCAGCTTTATTCATAACCAGCTAAACCGTTACCCTCCAGTAAATTAACATAGACCCTGCCAGATGGGGGTTGAAAGACTAGTTTTCACTATAAATTGGTCAGTTTCAGGGTCTATGTTAATTTACCTGAGGGTAATAATCAGCTATTTTGCTAATAGTTAATGCCATGGTGAATGCCCACAGGATAAAGAATGGGATGCCACGGGATCACTTGTGCAGGAACCGAAGAACAATTGGAGGTACCGACCATTAAAAAGGCCTATTTTTTGAAGCCTAAGGGAATATTACCCGGAAAATATGGCCAAAAATATGGTACTAACGTAGCTACATTTTAGGATCCTGAAATTCTCCCATTGATTATTATATACCAATGATTAACCATCATTAACCACTATTAACCATTATTAACCATTAACCATTGATGATTGCTGATGATGGGTGATGATTGGTGTCGATTGGTGATTTTAGATATTTCTAGATATAGAACAACGGCCAAGGTGATGATGGGTGATGATTTTTAGATATAGAATATATAATTAGATAGTTTTTCATGTAGAATGATATGATGAATTTTAGATATGTTTAGATATAGATGTGAGAATGAATGATATAGATAATCGATGATAATCGTTATTTTAGATATTTTATGATATAGTTAGAACGATATGATTATATCAGATGATATCAGATGATATCAGATGATATCAAATGATATCAGATGATATTAGATGATATTAGATATGCAGAAGGGATATTTCCATGGGTCGTTCTATGTTCTTATATTTGTGTAGATTGGTTTTGAAGAGCTCTATAGCCGCTATGGATGGCTATGGTACATAGATTGTAAAGTTATTGTAAAGTGAGTTGGCCAACCAAGTCACTCCAGGATATATTTTTTTTCTGCTGAATTTTTGTGGATTTATGATTAAAACAAAACATCAAAAAAGATGGTTTAAGCAGTTTAAGCCAAAACAATAGTGATTCAATGGGAATATAATTGGTGGATAACCCAAAGAAATCATCAAATCTGAACGTTCGGCCATGGTGGGATAGCTACCCTTGAACTAAACATCGTTCCAGTGACATTGCAGTGAGGACGGTATAATTTATCCAACTGTATGTAATTATATATAGATATACAGTAGGTAAATTGTATGAAGAAGGTAGATACATAAACAATCATAAACATCTCTATATACATGTTACAGTACGTGTAATTATTATATAGATATATGAACAGGGGACACAACAACTTGTTCATTCTCATGCGATGCGCAAATTAGGGTCGTCCCCTATCGGTAATCAAGGCTTGCGCACCCCTCAAGAAGGCTAAGGCGAAGCAAAACGAAATTATTACTACAATAATTTTGTCGGTTACTCACATCTAATTTCATAGGCCGGTATATATATATATGCATAGAATCTAATATAATTTAATAGGCCGGTATATGCATAGCTCGGTGCACAATTCGATCAATACTCCCAAAATCTCCCTTAAATAGTTACAATGCGGACACCTGGATATATATAATTAGCACCAATGGATACACATGGCTGTTTTGCTCAATTGGCGACCTCACCATGGGCCATTTTAATTAGGTCTTTGCTGGTGTTTTGGGGTCCAAATTTCAATAACCCCAAAATGGCTACGGGTCGATTGACCTCACAAAATGGAATGATTTCAGACCTGAAACCGACCAATCTTATGGGCCCGTTGGAAACTGTGGAGTGAATTTTGCGGCGTCCATCCTACGTATAGTCAGTGAAGATTTCAATTTCAGATCCGTTTCGGCAAGAGAACGAACCCCGATTTCAGGACTCAGGTTTCTGCATTTTTTTCCCTTAAACCAGTTCTGCGGAAATTGTGGCCTTTTGAAATGGTGATGGATAGAATTGTGGCAAACCACAGGCGCACATTGGTTTCTTAAGTTTATAAGTATCAATTAAATGATATTAAATGAACAATGAATGAAAATGAATTGACTTCACAAAAATCTAAAGGTCATCGCACCCACCGCTCGGAGTCCCGCCTGCCGCCGTCTTGTCAGGTCCTTCGGCAGCTTTCTTCCCCGTCTTTGCCAGTTTCCGGTCAGGGCGCCAAACGTGCTGCATGTAGACCAGAGAGGCCTAGGAGGCTCCACTTGGACAGTGGGAGGGTTAACCAATAAACCTGGTGGATCAAGCATCAAAAATGCAGGGCGAACGATCGTAGCAACCTTAGATATCCTGCAAAAAATGTTTCTTTTGAACAGCTTCATAGCTGATAGTGGTGTGTAGAACCAACCAACATGGGGCAATAAACCAGCAATTATCTGTATACAAATTACAAATAACAGTGACGACTATAGCCGAACGAACTCTTTATTTTGGAAGTTCCCCGGTTCCCCCTATCCTAACTATCATTCCGGTGACTTCGCAGTGTCACTGAATCATTTATCCAGATTATACCCATGATATCCATTGATATCCTCATTCGCCACCATGACCTGTTGGTGATGTCGCCATTTTTTCGCGGGGAAAATCGCATTTTTCACAGGTAATTAAATACAGGTAATAAATTAAATTTGCCTGGGTCAAAATTGGATGATTACCCCAATATTTGGATGGTTAATAATTATCAACACTTGTTTCTTACAATGACTTATATGCCCCCCCCTAAGTCTTCAATAACTTGATCCCTACCCAAAGAATCCCAAATAATCCCAAATCACCAGCATGACTTTGACACACCATGGCTTGTAGAAGCCCATCTCTTCACCGGCCGTCACCGGCCGTGACCGGCCGTCACCGGCCGTGACCGGCCGTCACCGTCCCCCGCCTGCGGCATGGTGTCCAAGAGCACGTAGCGCTCCACGTTCTGCGTGGAGGCTTCAAAGATGAAGCGGTAGCCCAAGGCGCCCGGGAACCAGCCCGTGTCGCCCAGCAGAAGGGCTTGCTCGTCCGGGAAGACGAGCTTCACCTGGGGAAAGACATGGAAATACTACACCTGGGGGAAAATGGGGGTTGAAATGTGTGGAAAACCAAAAAAGGTGGTTGAAACATGTTGAAACCCATCTAAATGATTGGTTGAAACCAAACTAAATGTTTGGTTGAAACCAAACTAAATGAGATGGTTTTACGGTAATTAATGGGCTGGAAAGGAACCCCAAAGATTTCCATCATTTTTTGGGAAACCCCAAACATCCCAGCTATATTGGTGCGATCATAAGGGCACCAAGGTTTTGACCCATAGGGGAGGGTGGGGAGGGTTGGGGTTGAGTTTCTCTTTTGGCTGAAGAGAAATGAAGGCATCGTCAAGATGACAAATCCAAAAAGTCACAAAAATGGGCCCATTTCGTCAAGAGAATGGAATTACCAAACTGACATCAGCCCAGGACCTTATTGATTGGCTCCGGTTGGGATCCCCATTTTAGATGGTGAAACCACCATCGTTGTCATTGGTGGTGATCACCTCCATTCCCTACACAATGGATATACTCAACCAACAAGGGAGGTTGTACTGCCAATTAATTACACTACTGGAGGCTCGAGCCACACCAATTTTCATTAGTGCAAAGAATTCATGACACCCCCCGGACCTCCTGCAAGGCCATGCCATCATCGATGGTGAGATTGACCATAAGGTCATGACAGGCTGTGAGGTGAGCTCAAGCAACCAGTGAAGTGTTGCTCTTAATCCCCTTCAAGTTCTACGTTCCCCGATATAAACATCACCGAAAAACAGCATTAATGTAATTGATTATAATTATATATATATATATAAAAAAAAAAATGTTATTCACTGCTTATAAGCCATCCTCCCCCACCAACAAAAAAAAACGACTTTCGCCCGGTGACCTCCCAGCGTTTCCGCAGGTGGTCCGTCATATCGGTGGGTTGACACAGGCAGCTGCTGGGCGGCGCTGCGGCGCTCTGCTCCATGGCCGCCACGCCGCGCGCCGTGGCGCGCGCCGCCGCCGTGGGCCCCGCCACGCCGAGCCCCGCGTCCGGCGGCGGCGTGCCGCTGCGGGAGACGATGTCGGCGTAGCGGCAGACCACCACAGCCGGGTCCTGGAGGAAGTTCCGGGGTACCTGGCCATGGTAAAAAGGGTGGAGTTCACCGATAATGGTGGATTTCAATGGGTTTTTGATGGGGATTTAACTTTTTAACATGAACAAATAGATGGATTTAATGGGATTTATATATATAATAGGATTTTAATGAGAGTTCAATCGATTTCATAGGAGTATCTTAATGGATTGGTTGTGTTGGGAAGATGTTCACAAGATTTCACAAGTATAGTTCAATTAACCATCAACCAATTATGGGATTTTGGCAGGCCCAGGGCCCATATACTTAACGGATCTTAATGGATGTTAAATTGCAACCAAATTTGGCTTATAGTGCCAATATATCCGCAGAGTATGTCAATGGTAGTTGACGAACGAATGGAGAGTGCACCACCAAACATGGGATAACATTGGGATTATTGGAAGTTAAGTTTGGGACCCAAGAAATCGGGTGGGGTCGCAGAGGTTGGCAGCAAATTGGCGCGTTTCACGAGGCTTTATGGATGTTTATGGTGGATATACAGTATTGGTTGGATACATGGAATCCAAACCTAGGGGTCCTGGTTCTGGAGAATGATTTTCTGAACTTGGATATGTTTAGATATGGCAATTTTGGGATGGAAACACATTTTTGCAGACCCATGGAGCTATGTTTTTCGGAGTTAGTTTTGAGCACTGCCCAGAAGATGAGGAAAGTGATGCCAAAATAATCATTCTGACATATTCTGTCATCACTTTTCCAAGGGGCTAAGTTATTTGCACTGTTATTGTTATTGTTCTTACTATTACTAAATTGTTTATTATCTACTGCTTAACCCTGGTTTACTATTATTGCTTATTCTTACTATCAGTTTGTTTATTATCTGGTTGGTGGTTTTAACCATGTTGAAAAATATGAAAGTCAATGGGAAGGATGACATCCCATATATTATGCAAAAAAAAAAGTTCCAAACCACCAGCCAGACTATAACATTATAACCAATTATAACCATACTTAACACCCATTCAACTCACCAATTGGGTGATATCTGTGGTGCACGGGAAAGGCACGCCGTCACGGGACAACTCGAGTGAGTTGGTGATCCCCAGCAGAAATGAAGCCAGGTTTTGGTCAAGTCACCGGGAATCTGTAGGACTTTTCTACTTTTGGGATGTTGGGTCTTTATAGAAATACTACAATCATTCTATGGTAAACCAACACTTTGCTATGGAAAGATCCACAATTTTTAATAGGTAAATCAACTAGAGGTGCTCATTCTATAATCAGTCCGATGTTTCAGTCCTTATGAACTCTAGAAATCTGATAACAAACAAAAACTGCATCAAATGCCCTGCCCACCTGATTTGCCGGGAAGGTGTAGAGGTAGAAGTCACCATGGCAAAACCAAAAGAAGGGGTCCGCCGCAGTGAGGACACCTGGCAGTGTTTTTTTTTGCCTGCCGGTTCCCCCAGAAATATGAGGCATTTGGGATTCTCCCAGGTTCAAAATCATGCCAACAACAGGTTCAACAGGTTTGATGTTGGTTTGATGGGTTTGTGTTTATTCCTTCCAGTTCCCCTGGCCGCATGGGCATTTCAAAGGATGTCCCACTCCAGTGGGAAATCATGCGGACATCACCTGGTGTTCTTCAACCATTCCATTGTAGCCTGATGTTCTTAAATGTGACCATTAAAACATGCAATTTATGGTGATTTCTCAGCCTGCCATGTTTGATGACACCTGAGGGTATCCCCATTAGATCCTTTATATCCCATGAAATCACCATTCAATACCCATTGTTTCTTGCTTAAATTCCATGAAATACATGCTTTTCTTGGTCAAATCCGTGAAATCCCACTCAATCATCATGTTTTGCTGCTTGAATCCCATTAAATCATATTAAAATCACCCTTTGTTGCTTAAACCCCACCAAAACTCACCATGGTCACCATGGTTTCTCCATGGTTTTCTGACGCCACGGTCCAAGGCGCCAGGGCTCAGGGGCATCATCTGCCGCTTGGCCACGAAGTGCTTCTTCCGCGCCAGCAGCTGTTGGCGCCGCTCTTCGTCAATGGACTTCCCCGAGGGCTTCAGGGTCAGTGGAAACATACCTCGCTGCCCGGGATGGCCCGGGATGGCCCGGGGCTGGGGCCTCCTGGGGGATGGCTTCCTTAAAATCCCATGATTCGTGGTTTAAAAGGGATGTTGTATGGGATGTTTCATGGATGGCATATCCCTCAGAAATAGGGATATCATGGGGATAGACTGGGTGTAAAAGGGAGTTAGCCATGAAAATGTGGGACTTCACCAACAAACAATTTTATCAAGAATGGGTCATGGTCAAGTTGCAACAGTGCAATGGGCAAGTTCATGGGTTGATGTTGCTATGGATTCTGGTCATCCATCCCTTGCCATGGGCCTCAAAAAACAATGGTAATCCCGATGGTTTGACGACCATCTCTGTGGCAGTAGGGAGTTAGCCATGCAAGCGTGGTGGTATAACGGGATTTTGATGGGGGTCGATGAGGATACTCCCTGATAATCCAACATAGCCATGGATAATGATGGAAAGAGGCAATGTTTGACTGGTAAATCATCTTCATATGGCTCATTTTCGATGGCTACTACTATATAAATTACCAGAGGATGTCGAACCCGGAAGTTGCAGCTTCAAAATCGGATCAAACGTCCTGGGACTAAGGTGACTAACCTATTTGGGGGGCATGGAGATTTTCGATGAAGTAAACAGCAAAATTGGTGATATCACCACCAGAACTCTGTTAAGCCAAGACTCAAGAGCTTGGATTTTGGATAAATAACTATGCTGATTTCGAAAAGGGGATCACGAACCTCTTGGCAATCAACAATCACACCAATGGGTTCATAATGCGTCATCTTTAACCCGCAAAAGTTGGATTTCGAACAAGCAAGCAAGGTGTCACTTTCCAGGAGGAGCAAACTGAATCGACATGGCATGTTTTTTCCATCTGGATTCCCATCCTTGTGGGTATCCAAACTTGTTTTTGTCATATCTTGCTGAAATATCTACGCGTTTTGGTTACTTACAGCAAATGTCCGTTCATTTATGTCGCTTCATCTTGCTGTATCTCTTTGGCTGGTGATACAGCATTTTCTGGCCAAAAAAAGTGGTTTCAACCCGTTTGTAAAGCATCAATCATGGGCACAAAAGGGTGGGAATTAAATCCACATGAGAGCCACGGGCAGTCGGTCATATTGGCCGTATCATGTTGTATCCCCGTTTCATGGTGTATGCATCCCCATGTTGCACATGTGTATAAACATATAAATATATATATATACAACATTAACCAAACCCTACCTTACCAACCAAGCAAAATGTAGTTGGTTGATATCCAGAACTACCACATCTCAGTAGTTAAGTCCACATGTCTGGCAGTTAAATCTACCCTCAAGATTCAATCCGCACTTCTGATGGTAACATCAACATTTCTGCTTATAAAAACCCTATTTTCAATGGTTATTCCATGTTATATATACATATAATATATATATAATATACGTATATATATATATATGTATATATATATATATACGTATATATATTTCTGCTTATAAAAACCCTATTTTCAATGGTTATTCCATGTTATATATACATATAATATATACACAATATACGTATATATATATATATATATGTATATATATATATATACATATATATATACATATATGTATATGCCCTGGTAAACTGACCTGGGTCTGGAAAACCTACCATTTATTAAGATCATTTTCCGAACGGGAAATTCCATGGTTTGTCCTTTTTGCTGTATGTTTACCCCAGGGTAAATCACGATTTTGGATCATAAATCCCATATAAATCCCATATAAATCCCATATTTGCGTATACCTGCCAGTTAATTCCCCCGTTTGTTCCATTATCCATGTTATCCCACCGCTTATTGCATATTTATGCATATGTTTGCAGGTTTATTCAGTGGTTCAACCCCGTTAAATCCCGTGAAATCCCGTGATTTTGCTGGTTCAAAAACCAATTATTTCCATGATTGAGTGGTGAGCCTTCCACTTGTGCCGCCGAGACACTGGATCTCAGGGCAGACTTCTTGCTGGGCTCTCTGCTGTCTCTACTATCCGACTCCTGGTTCATGGGGTCGACTTCATCTGCCACCTTGAACCAGCACCTGGGACATGGAACTTATGACCAATTCAAATAGGGATTTATGGTCACAAATTGTCATTAAGTATGGATCTAAAGTGTATATTTAACATGTAACTGATATGGATTGATAGTAATCCATAGTAATCGATGGCGGATAGTGATCGTAATTAAAAAGTACCTGGCTGATAATTCTGAAAATTTCGTGACCAATATAATAATATAGATCAATATATAATGGTATCACTATCAATCCATATTAGTTACCAAATTTCGTGACCAATTAATAGGGGCTAATCTATCAATATGGTAAAAGTAAGTACCTGCGGATTTCACGGATTTATAGGGATGAATTCAGAACAGAACTGCTTCGATGGATCTATAGCAATTCATAGGGATCGATAGGGTCGTTACTAGGGTCGTTACTACTTACCATGTCTATATGATATGGATTCAATGGATTCATTGATATGGATTGATGACTCGAAATGGGAGTTCACATGATACCAACAAACACGGTCATGCTGGGATTTAATGGGAAATCACGGGGCTTAATGGGATATAGTGGAAGATGACGTCAATATATACTTGTTGGTGGTGTCAATCCCTCTGAAAAATATTAGTCCAAACCACCAACCAGTATAGTAATGTGATTAAAAATGGATAGAATGGGACATAATGGGACATTATCCAGCAACCATGGGAATATCATTGTGACATATCATGTGATACAATGGGATATCTATATCTGGTGGTTTCAAACCCCAAAAAGGGATAAAACACCAACCAGTTGTAGACGTAGAACACCCCAAAGAATATGCCAGCTAATATATAAATTCCTTTCAAAAGCCAAGTTCCTTTCGGCCAAATAATGCATTTGGCGTGTGCTACATATCATGGAGTGATCCCATTTGGCTAACCATCCCATTTACTGGCTAGCTCGGACAATCCAGGCCATTGATGATTTGCATGCCTTGCAATCGGAGAGCCAACAACAACACATGAATGGCAATGAATGGCAATTAGTCATTTGATTGGACCTACTTATATGGGAATTGGTCAGTTTGGGTACCAGAGAGAGGAGGGTTTGTTTCATACCTTGTATTCGATGACAATTTTGGGTACCTAAAATGAAGGTACCCAACCTACATGTAAGATCATGTAAGGTGTATGTAAGACCTATGTAGTGGAGCACTACCCAAAAACGTGTTGCCTCACATGGTGCAATACCTTCATTTCAGACAATCAAAATGCCCATCTCTCCCCAACTATGGTTGCTTTAAGTTCCATTTTTAGCGGTCCTTCTCCCCGATACCAAATGCCTCCATGGTCTCCATGTGGGCCCCATCGGATCGGATCTAATACACCAGGCTTTCGATGCTTCCACGGACTTTACTCCCAATACCCATGTCCCCAAATATCACACACATTCAAGTCATTAGATTTTGATCGTTTACGTCTAAGTTAGTATCACAACCCCACCGTAATACGTAAATGTGCACATAAATATATATATATACATACATAATACCTACAAATCTGATATAATATATATATACCCCTTGGTGTTTTAACATAGCTATGGAAAATGACCCATTTATAGATGATGTACCTATTAAAATGGTGATTTTCCATGGCTATGTTAAATAATATATATTATGATATATTATATATCCATAGTCACCTCTCCCCAGCTCCCCATGCGCGTTCTAACCTCAGGCGCTGGTTGTTGAGCCGATCTTGTCCCGCCACCAGGCCCCAGGTGGCCTTTTCCGAGTCCAGCGCCTTGGAGTCGTCGATGCTGCAGAGGATCTTTTCCTGGAAAAAATGGCACCAAAATGGCACCAAGATTGGGAGATAGGCTGAGATAGCGGGCAAAACAAACAATCCAAGATGGTCATACCCTGCAAAAATCGGTTTATTTAGATCCATGTTTAGAGGAAAATCAATGGAAATTACATCCATCCGTCAAAATTTACCTGCCGAAGTACAATTTACCTAGACCATCTGGCGGTGGCTTTAGTCCGCTTGCAGATCTCTCAAAACATGAGCACAGCCAATTGCTGAAAACGATCTCAAATTGGGTTTCTGAACACCTCAGAGTAACACGCTGCCACAAGAAAAATTGGAAAATGATAAAGCCCTGTATGGATGGGCGTACCATGGCGTACCCGACCAACATGGCTCATATCTCATCAATTATGGTGTTCACCCGCTGGGGGAGAAAAAAAAGAAACAGGTGGGCGGCGCCGTTGGTACAACGTCTTCGTGCCATCGGTGAAAACCTGGAAGACAAACAACGTAACGATGCATAAAAGTCTACGGAGACCATTGCTGACACAAGTCGGAACACAAATATCTACGAGTACCCTGCAAAGGAAGTTGATATTTAGCCCCGTATTGTGTTCCTCCATCATGAGAGAGAAAGAATTGACCCAACCACCTCCCATTCACCAGCTGGTTTGCGCGGATGTTATCTGGGGATACTCCATTTTTACTGGATGATAATTCCTTTTTGGTCGTTCACGCCCCTATGAATGGATGATGAAGCAACCATTGGTGCGGTTCATCCCTTCTTGCAACGTGATATGTTTATTGCCAACTCCCCATCAGAAACCCGCTTTTTTCTGGCCACAATCTCGAACAAATAGTACAACATCACCTCTGGCCGCATGGATTTCCATTATTTTCCTATTAAATCATCCTTATACAAAGAGATTAGTCCAAAAATTGATTTTCATTTATGGCAATCGCAACATGATGATTAAATCCGGATTTAGGGCTACCCTACCCAATTTCCAGGTTTTTGTTCACCGTTCAGCTTTTTTCTGTCAAGCTTCGGTTCCCGCATAGAAGTATTGAAAGACCTTGTGCAGCGGATAGCAGTGGCCGTAACACACCGTGGGCACCGTGGGCAGCACCAGCGGATAGAAGGGGTTGGCGCCCTTGCTGTGGCGCCCCACGTGCTGCCCGGCCGCCAGGCCCGCGATGCCGCAGCGGCGATAGCAGCCTGGTGGCTGAAGATGTTTCAATGCTTGGGAAATATATATATATGAAAAAGATAGCTATATGGAGTACATGGATTAATCTATTATACTCTTTTATAATTGCTATAATATATGGGAAATGCTCAGGACATGGATTATATCATATTATAGCAGCTATATATATATATATATTCATGTCCGGTTAGTATGTGATTTACATTGATTTATATATATATACAACTGATAGTTGATATACCGCTTGACATTGCCACAAACAATAGGATTTCATGATGTGGTAACCATGCAACTGTTGGGAAATCAAAGGCACATAGTATTAGGTTTATGTAGCAAAAGCATGCAAAAGCATGCAAAAGCCACTGCAATCGTCAAGTGAGAATGGCATCTAGGGTTTGGTGATCTTTGCATGATGACCGTAGATACCTTGCAGTAAATGCTTGAGCAGCAATTAATCAGGAATATATTCCCGTCCATTGCGTAGAAAGGGCCAAACATAAAACCATTAACCTATCAATTCAAAGTGTACCCACCATGGTCAACAAGCATGGCAACTCCAAATTCAAATCACCAAGTTCAATAGCAGAACAATCATCTTAATCATCTACATATGTCTGTTTGAGTACGCCATGCTGGATTGGCAAAGAGCTATGGCTATGGGTCCAAACATGGACATATAGAACCAGCAATGACGGGCTTCAACGGTTCAACCAACAAACATAGCAATAGAAAAGAGACTTGACAAAGGGAGGGAAGTAATTAAAAGACCTGCAAACGTACGCAGGGAGTCCCGCTCTTAGAGAGCCAGCATTGATACTCTAAGTGGTTTGGACTAAGCAATATCAATGGTAGTGCCGCAGTGCCTATACAATGCTCCTGATTGCATAATCGGCTCACATCCAGCAAATCCAGATGATTTGGAATAATTACATCGCAGGAAATATTTAAGATGATCAGAGTCAAAAATATGGTTCTATAATGTTATATATACAGATGATTTTGGGCCACTTCGATTGCTATTTGGCCATTTAACAAGGCCCTTGAGTGGGATTGCTGGGCCGTCTATGAGATCCAATCCTTCGCCAAGCATCGCTGTACAAACGGCAGAAGGTGAGCGCTGTGGCACCACTGCTGGAATGTTTCGAAGTGATGCTTCAGACCCAAGGGCGAATCGCAACCGTTCAATGCACAACTCACCTGACAGGATGGGCCCGGCCCCAACATGCCCCAACAGTTTGCTGGGTTCGACTCATAGCGCACAGTAAACTAGAATATACGGAAATTCCCTCATTCATTTAGAATCTAATATCTAGATCATGTCCTTCGGAAGTCCTACATGTTCTGTAGCTAGGATTCTTTACCCCCGCTCCATGGTTGGAACCCGAAAGCACAGCTGTTCCAATAAGAAGATCATTCCAGGCACCATTTTGCTGGGTTCCCGATAAAAACATGGAAAAACAGAAGTTGCTGGTCTTCCCCACGGTTCCTGTCATCATCCCTATTTCATTGGTCATGTGTGTCCTTGGCACCTGCGCATGTTTTTTGGCGGCATGTCTATTGACGAAGTCCCTATTCTGAGGATGTGCGTTCTTTGTTGCTTTAAGTGCGGTTGTGCTGCTTAAAGCTCCACTTCTGTAGCTCAAGAACCCCATTTGTTCTTGCTCAGATCCGCAGTTCTTGTGGCTTTGACGCTTTCCATTCTCATACCAAAACATATATCCATCAAGTTATTTTCAACTTTTCCCAACACCAACGCACATAGCTGCCATACTATGAAATGGGCCATGGAGTTCATCAACCAGTTAGCAAATGGAATATAATTGGGACTTGGGACAGTGGTATTGGAAACATGTTAATACATTTTAAAACCCAGTTACTAACCATATATAAATATACATATATACATTATATATATATACATGTAGTGTTCATCCCATGCAGCGATCACCCGATAAACCGCACCTGGGCATGGGTTAGGAAGCGCTTGGAGCCGGGTGCTTTGGAGGTCTGTCGATCTGGCCTCTCATCACTGGCCAGCGACTCCCTCGACTGCTGCCGCTGCAGGATCTGACTGGGACTTCCTAGGGGCCAGAAAGCTGGGGATCTGCTTGTCAGCCAGCGAGCTTTGTGGCAAGCCGTGTCGTATCACTGCACCAGGCAGCGGGCAAATGTAAAATTAAAAGGTTCAAAATTCAAAGGCGTGGCGTTCACTAGATGCTGGGCGGTGTCACTGTGTTCTTCACTGGGTGTTTGGAAAAGCAAGATTCGAAGATGAAAGGTGCCGTGATGTATCCAGGTAATTCCAGGTAGTGGCCAAAATGCCCTCGAGGACGTTGCGCAAACAATAAGTATGTATGTCTGTCTGTCTGTCTGTATGTCTGTCTGTCTGTCTGTATGTCTGTATGTCTGTCTGTATGTATGTCTGTATGTATGTCTGTCTGTCTGTATGCGTGCATGCATGTATGTATACGAGTAGAATATCCTGGAAAACCATACAGTTATCCCATTTTTGGGGGTATCACGGCTTTGATGATCTGGAACCACTTGTTTGAGAGTTGTTTCGGCTATGTGTTTCAACAAAATGGTGGAAAAATACAGTTTTCCTACGGGTAGGCCTGCAATGTTTTTTGTTTTGACCATTTTGGGGAGTCATTATGACTACTTGACAAAAAATGGGAGTGTCTTTAGCTTCCATATGCTTCCATTTGGTTTACTTCCGTTCGCCATTCTATCCTGATTTTGAGTGATCTTTAAGCGGGCCCACATGGAGTCAACCATTGTCCTGCTACGGATTGAAAATTTCAAACATGGAGTCGACCATCCTCTTTGTTATTTTGGAAAGACTGAACAAGAGCATGTGCCTTCTGGCAATCCAACCTCACCATTGAACACATTCTATTTCAAAATGATTTCTCAGCTGCAGCTAAGTTTCCAGTTGTTAGGCGTTAGGTTTTTTTTGCAGGTTGTATCTTCCAGATTTCTCTGAAAATGGGCGTCCCCCAATGGGCCCTCAATCCCACTGTCACAGGATAATCATAAATCATGATCGTCATTTGCACCATTCATAGCATGCCAAGTAATGCCAAGTATTCGTTGGTTTACAAAGTCTTAAAATCCCAATTGTTGCGGGTTTTAACCCAAGATATTTGTCCTCACGTTCCCCACGTCCCCACAACATCCCATGTCCAGCTGTCCAGCGACGTTGCGCCCCGCCAAACAACGAGTGCTGCGCCCCGGGGCCCACGGTGGGGCGGCCCAGCATGGGCCGCGGCGCCGGGACCTTGTCGGGCTTCTCCTGGTGTCGCACAAGAAACAACTGGGATCTCAATTGGTTCAACGAAGAAATGTTAGGATCTCTACCATGAAGAAAAAGATATGGTGCTTTTTTAGTCGCAACAAAAGCTGTTGATTCCGGGAGTTCTGTGGGCCAACAATGTTGGGATTTAACGAACAAAGTTGGGATTCACCCGACCCCACAGCACTTTTGCTGGTCACAATCCAAGCTTTCCTGTGCAAGCTGCCAAATGTTCATCGGAGAAACCAGTCAGCCTACCTGCGTTTTTCGACCCATTTTGTTGAGTTTCATAATTGTTTGGTGCTTAATATGCATCATAGTAGATCATGTTTGTAATGCCAGCGCTTCAAAAAAATATTATGGCAACCATCAACTTAGCATTATTCATCATAAACTATAAGTAACAAACAACTCCATATGAATCATATACATTAATGTACAATATAAATATAATATATAGATATATGTTATACATACACATATCCCTCACTATGATAACCATGCATCCTTACACTTAATGTAGACAATTGTATGTAGTAAGCCCCAAAAAAACAAGATAGAACATCAATCTATCATCATTTGTCACTATGCCAGTAGGTTCGAATCTGTTCGAATCTTTTTGGGTGTTCCTACCTCGGCCCCAACCAGTCCCCGTCCACCACGTCCTTCTCATCCGCCGTGGGCAACGGCAAACGCAGCATGTCCAAGGCCTCCGTGTGGAGGCCACTTGTGAGGCCGTCGCCCAACATGCCGCGCAAGATGCTGGTCAACAGCATGCCTGTCCAAGGGAGGCGTAGTAGCTTGCGTGATATAATGTATGCCTATATGTTATGTATGATGTATATGTGCGTAAATGTACAGAGTATATATATATATTGTGTGTGTGTATATCATAATATGATTCGGATATGATTATACAGATTATATTAATATATATATATATATATATAATATATGTGTGTGTGTGCGCATGTGTGATTTGTGTACCATTTTATGCTACCATGGTATATTGCGATAAATGTGATTTGTTTGTATAGTATTGTATTCTGATTTGATGATACCAGGGCCTCAGGGGTAGTGCGAATTGGTGATGATAAGAGATTGTATAGTGGGGATTAGTAGGAGCAAATTGACGCCGTGGATTGTAGCAATTATTGCCTAAATTGGGCCCCGGCTAAGTAGTGAGTTATGGGCTTAGCCCAATGTAAGCCCACGCATGTACACTTACCCACCTGCACAAACTATAATTCAGCATGCTCAATTGAGGCCATCTTGGGATAGTTACGCTTACATTCACAATCATTCCAGTGACGTCGCAGTGAGGTTATTACATGTTACAGAATTTCGCCGGAGACAATCCCAAGTATAGCCACATCATACTTCAATAGATTTCAATAGGTACCAGGTATGGGTCAATTTTTTTTACCCCAATCAACGGACCAAAAAATCGACGCCAGGCTGCAGTGCCGGCTGCGGTTGTGCATATCCATGCGGTGGAACTCTCGATACCAGGGCATCAGCGCTTCCTCGTAGCTCTTGCAGGATGGCTCCGGCAGGTTCTGGTAGGCACCTACGATGACCCCACCCATGCTGTCCGTTGATGGGCATGACGGGCCATGGACCATAGTCTGTCAGTTGACAGGTGATAGCAACTGGGTTTTAAGTATGCCCTTGAAATATGGCATTTTTGGAAAGCAGTTGGGTTTTAGATAGCCAAGTTGCTAAGTAGTTGTGACTCCACGGCCGCCCTGCCTGGATCAATGCTGAAGTGAAGACGCAGCACGGATTTGGCCAAGTTTAAACCACCCGACATCAAGGCCACGAAGGTGTGCATGAGATCCTTCGTCGAATTTCATCGGGGGAATCTCATGGAACCTCCCCAAAGAGATGTGTGTCATTAAGACTGGGAATAAATCATGGGAAAAATCGTGGGATTTGTCCTTCATGGAGGAGATATTCTAGTGATTATATAGTGGGAACACTATATCTCCATTAACCCACTATTCATATATATATATATAATTTGTTTGGGTGATTTGTTTTTGGATAATCAAGGAGATCAGGGAACAGTTGGTGAAATGATGCTTTGGATCGTGAGGTTTGGTCCGTCATGAACCCCTATATCCCTATCATAAAATTCATCTTCCCTCGGGGAAACAAACAGTTGCTATAGAACATCACCATTGAAATCTGGTTGCTGGTTTTAACCATCTTGAAAAATATTGAAAAATATT
>Ga0126342_10003063_pt1 | contig 27170 bp, 21 predicted proteins | sample Cyp1metagenome_FD_92528 | JGI IMG/M metagenome (GOLD analysis project Ga0126342, IMG submission 92528) | Coral microbial communities from Lord Howe Island, Old Settlement Bay, Australia - Cyphastrea 1 metagenome | ecosystem: Host-associated > Invertebrates > Cnidaria > Coral ... | reverse complement strand
GATGATGATGATGAACATGACCCAAATGAAACTTGTTAATTCCGCGACGAAATTTCGTCACGGAATGGACAAGTTTTACCAACCTAATTCAGGTTTAGGTAGTTCCAGAAGCCTGGACGAGGCATATATATATACATATATATATAATAATAATATATATATTTACATGAATATCATATACGATGTTGGTTCATGATATCTCCATATTTTTCTCTCTTTCGCCCTGGGCCTTCAGAAGAGGTGCTCCTTCAACGCCATGCATCGCCCGCGGCACCGGCGCCCGAAAAAAGCCTTGGCTTCCCTTCGTCACCCGGAGGGATTGAGTTGTGGGACCATGGGGATCTCTGTGGTGCTACCCTCTGGTGAACTAACATAGCAATGGAAAATGGCTATTTATAGTGGATTTTCCCATTAAGAATGGTGATTTTCCATTGCTATGTTAGTTCACCAGAGGGTATCAACCAACACTGTCCCATCATAGTAATAATGAACAGTATTAATATTACCCTCTGGTTATGACTAACATAGCCATGGAAAATCCCTTATAGATGGAGGTTTCTAGCTGGGAACATCATCTATAAATGGGTCATTTTCCTTGGCTATGAACAGTATTACCCTCTGGTAAATTAACATAGACCCTGGCAGATAGGGGTTGGAAGATTCGTTTCCATTAAAACGAGGCTATGGATTCAGGGTCTATGTTAATTTACCAGAGTGTAATATTAAATATATTAATAACCATCATAGTTATTATTGGCTATACTGTAATATTATAGTTATTAATATTAATAAGCATCAATAACCATCATAGTAACCACCATACATTATATCAATAACCAGTCATCACCATTTGTATAGGTATAAACTTACCATTCCCAGTCATGGGTGGTAAAGTCATGGCATTGTTTAAACCACATGACATATCATCCATACCCTCTGGTAAACGTTTACATAACTATGGAAAATCAGCTTTTTGTAGCTGGGTAAATCAGCTATAAATGGTCCATTTTCAATAGCTATGTTAGTTTACCAGAGGGTAATGGAAATGATCCCACTTGTGGTTCATTGTGGAATAGTGGTATATCCCATATATGGTTCATATAATTATGGAAATATTACTATTGTTATAGTGGTATGTTGTGGAAAATATGGGAATAGTAATGATCATATCCACCACTACCTTGGGTTCAAAATGGTGATTGAATGAGATACTGAGATAATAATAGAAGATATGCTGCTTTCAAGAAACCAACTATAATTAATGTTGTTTCCCCCGTTGAATGAATGATAAACATCCACAGAAACTCTGGTTTGATGGGATTCCGGCCCTGCTGCTTCGGAGCCATTCATAAGCACCTTGGGAACGAATTTCGCGAATGTCAAAAAGTGACTATCCGATTATCCATTTTGGGATATCTTGGTTCGTCTCATTACCCTCTGGTAAACTGCCACAGAACTATGGAAAATCACCATGTTTAATGGGAAAATCCACTATACATGGCCATTTTCAATAGCTTTTTGTATGTTTACCAGAGGGTACCTTAGGCATTCCTGGACCTCATGATCTGCGTTTTCTAGGTTTACGGTCTGCCAAAATTTCTTTTTTGAAGGGCTTGCCCCACGCGGATGTTGAACAACAGGGAAGCTACCAGCTGTTTACACCCAATATGTCCTAGGGTTTGGGTACACCCCAAGACACAGATATTCTGGGTACTCAATGGCACAAGCCATTTTTTTGGGCTGCAGATTTTGATATATCGAGATTTTTTGATGAACTCCTAACCTGTGCTGACATAACCATAGATAAGCCCTCTATACTGTTTGATTTCCCACTGTGGCTTGGTATCCCTGAATTTGTTGACGGATTTGTAACAGACTTGAAGGGGCAAATGCCATCAACCCGCATGCATCCAGATTCTGGTTGTTTCAAGTCCCAAGGTTTGCTTGTGCAATCTTCATTTTGATATATATAATTATCTAGATGGTGATGGTTCTGATTGGCTGTTTAATATATCTATTATATATATATATTCTATTATTATTCTTATTGTTATCATTATTTGTTTAATTTTCACCACCAGAACCGGATACAGTACTGACCCCAACCAACGAGCAGATTTTTCATTGGGTTGAAACCATCAATCAGTATATGTTTCCATATGATCATATAATCACATATGCATATATAACAATCCTTCACAAGTTGATGAGTTTAGTATTTGAATCTTTTGTACCAGTTTTTGTTGACCCAAAGCCGAAATCCTTCAGGTGTTCCCCAAAGCCTTGCGAAGAGCCTCCAACGCCGCAAGGTGGGGAGATGTGGGAAACCTCAAGATGGGGATACGAACCGGTCAGCAACCACTATATATATAATATAATATATATATATACATAATGATCCATATAGTTAGTTCACATTAGTTATTAGTTCACCCATTCATAGAATTGGTGGTTGCATTCTCAAGTTCAGGCCTGTGGGGCGCTAGTGCAAGGTGGTGCCCATATCTGCCACAAAACCATAGTTACCCTCTGGTAAACTAACAGTTAGCTATTGAAAATGACCATTAATAAGTGGATTTTCCCATTAAAAATGGTGATTTTCCATGGCTATGTTAAATGACCAGAGGGTAACCTAATTAACCATAGTTAACCGAATTGTAAAAACGTGAAAACTATAGCTGGGATAGTTCTTATCACTATGGCAGTTGGTTAACCTATAGCCACAAATAACAATATAGTTGGTTTCTAATTCTAAAAAACAAATGTTGCCATTTGACAAGGCCCTGCCTTATCACGAAAGCTACCATCAGCAATCATCAGCAATCATCAGCATCATCAGCATCATATAATATGACCATTTTTAGAGAATTTTCACCATGAACCAATGTGATATACAATATAGGTACATTTATATAATATAAACATTTTATCCAAATGTTGGTGTTCGTTTCTGTATCAATGTTCCTTTCCGTATCTTGGGATCTGAGCAAGTTCCTACTTGCAGCTGGCTGAAGGTCAGATGCCATGCAGGGGAGTTGTCAGGGATACCAGAAATGGTGGAAACCGTGGCAGGATTTACTCAAGAAAGCTACCTCACTAATGGTGATTATATGGTGATTATATGGTAGTTTTGCTGCAGATTTCAGCAGATTTTGGATCCTGTAGATCCTCCATGGTTCGGGAGAAATTAAAAAAAAATGGCGATTACTCAGAGGGAGAGGGGAATGATTCAGGCGAAGGATGAACGTTATGGACATTCACCAAGCAGTGAGTGGCGAACTACCCACGAATCGTTTTTGTGGGTTATAACCCCAGTGATTGACATGGGATTTTTGTAGGGTTAATCCACGTATAATTGGGGTAGTTCACTAAGCCACAACCACGATTCGTGGGTAGTTCGCCAATACTCAGTACCAATAATATTGGTGGAATACCTGGTTATTATTAGCTCCACTATGGTTATTATTAGCTCCACTTACGATTCGTGGGATGAGCCACTGGAGAAGCCAGTTGGTAGATCCACATGTTTGGTTGAATGGCCTCATCCAGGACGAGACCCGAGTGCCCGTGCTGCAAATGGCCTGCGGGGCGGCCCAATGCGGGATGAACGGAACGGGGCTGACTCGAAAGCCATGCGAAGTCTGGCAGGTACCCTCTGGTAAACATACAAAAAACTATGGAAAATCACCATTTTTAATGGGAAAATCCACTATAAATCACCATTTTCAATAGCTATGTTAAATTACCAGAGGGTATTTGGGTGAAACCTGGTGAAACCTTCTTGGATTTTGAATGTTCTGAAATATGCCTCGATTTTGGCAGAGCCAATATGAAATTGCTGCACCATTTATGAATGGATTTCTTATGATATTTGCTGGTATGGCAATGGTTTCAACTGTTTTTACTATGAACCTGGATCGAGCCTTGCTTTCTATGGAGACCATGAAACCCGCCAAAACCTCGTCGGAAGAGCCCGTCAATGAAACAGAGTGAGCCAAGCTTCCTAAAACACCACAGCGTGCCAGTTTGACTGAAAGTGCAGGCAAACACAAACACTGGAATAATGATCCCATCTGACTGATATTTTTCAGGGATTATCGGGATATATCAACCCAACCAGCCAAACATGTTTTGCTCCGAGTGTAGCAAAGATTGACCATGGTATGGCCGAATTCTTTGCCATTTGCCACCTTTTTTGTGCCACCCAAGTCATCTATTTCCAGTCGTTCGGATTCAGATTTCTTCTTGGCGACACCTCAGTGTCTTCAACGGACAAAGATGGCTTGAGAAATGGTCACCATTGGCCATTGGGATTGATTTATACATTTACACATTGCGAACATCACAAAGAATACTAAATGAGAAGATTTCCATTGCCATTTTCTGAAATCACCGGAGGGTATATATATACTGGCTGGTGGTTCGGAACATTTTTTATTTTTCTATTTCATATATGGGATAATCCTTCCCATTGACGAACTCGTATTTTTCAAGATTGTTTTTTAACCACCAACCAGTATTTTTCGCAGATATTTGCATGAGGCCATGGTGCAGATTGTTTTTTATCCTTTGCATTGGATTTTTGTCGGAACGTCGGACCCCCCTCGTTCGATTTGATGGTCAAAACCAAGCAATTTCAACCGTAGATTTATTTTCAGCAAGACGAGTCCATTGCCCGAGTCCATTGCCAATTTCCTTGACATCTCAGAATCAGACACACACTCACACATATCTATATATCTATACATACATATATCTATACAAATCATAATTTCGAATGCAAAATCCTCATTATGTTTACACCCGCATTCTTATGATGTTGAATCTTCATGATATAGTACCACCCAAGAAGATAGAAAAGGAACATCCTAGTAAAACAGGGATTTCGGCACCTTGTTGGGGGTTACTATCCCTGTATTATCCCTATGATATCCCTATTATTACCCTCTGGTAACTAACTAACATCATATGGACAATCACCATTTTCAATGGGTAAATCCAGTACAAACGGTCATTTTCAATAGCTATTTTGACATAACCAGAGGGTAAACCATAGAAAACCCATATGAAACTGCCACCGGATTGATAAAGCAATATCCCATGAACATTCCCAGAAAATTATCCCTAGTCATGTTGGTAAAGCAATAGTAAAAGAAACCAGCTTGGTAACCATCAAAATATGGATGTGTGTTCAAATTTGCCTTGCTAACATTGGATGTTTTATCTGCTAAACCATTAGAACCACACACACACACATATATATATATAGCATTATTAATATTCCCATATTTATTATCATTATATATATCTGGGTAAATTATAATGACCTCACTGTTCTCCCTCACTGGAAATCATGGTTAGGGAAATCATCCCCAAAAGGCCTTAATTCAGGTTGGTGAAATATTGTAATTTACCCATATATATATATATGCACCATTATTCACCATATAAAACCCATGCAACCGGCCACGAACTCCCTTTCCGATTTTGAAACACCGGCCGGGTAGGAGCATCAGCACCGATGGCCCGGGGGAGATGGACTCGGCGCAGAACAGCCCCATGGATGCTGAGGCGATGGAGATCCCAATGGGATGAGTTTACCCGGCCTGGTAAACTTACAAAAAAGGATGGAAAATCACCATTTTTCATGGGAAAATCCACTATTTCAATGGCCATTTTCAATAGCTATGTTAAATTACCTGAGTTTTTTTGGAGTGTTGGAACACAATTGATCCAAATGATAAGGAATTATATCCCAATTATATCCCAATGAAACCCCTTATTTTCCATGGGGTCTGGAAGATGATTTTCCTATATTACATTAAAAGTGGTTGTTTGGGGTTCTAATGTTGAAATGTGTCGCTCAAATCACCATTGTGTTTGATTGTTTGATTAGACCACCATTCGGTTCAATGACAGCAACAACCATGCCCATGAAGATCATGAAGTAGCGAAATACACAATCTCTAAGTTTAAGAATGGCCCATCTTATGCCAATGTGCAAGGTGAGGCCACCCCATTGATGTTTGTTGCGTTGCAAACCCATTACCTAGTTCGTTACATCCCCCCAAAAACCCAACAGTTGTATGAGTTACAAACCACCTTAGCTATGATAAATACACTATTATAGTGCATTTATCATAGCTAAGGTGGTTTATAACTCACACACTATAAATCACCACGTTTCTTGTTTGCATCCCCTGATTTGTGTTGGTGAACTCCCCTTTTCACCGGGGCCCCACCATGGAGCGCGCGAAAAAACAAATCGTGGCAGGTGCTTCTTCCGTCGTCCAAGGGAATGCCGTTCCACAATGGATTCCTCTACAAGTTGGGCGCGGAGTCCTGGAAGTTTGGGACTAGGGATTCGATGGGGAGGATCACTATGGCATCTACCCTCTGGTAAACGTTTACATAACATAACTATAGAACATCACCATTTTGAAGAGGTAAATCCACGAACTCAATGGGGTATTTTCGCTATGTTTGACATAACCAGAGGGTAAACCTCCATTCTCCTATGGTTTTCCTATAGTTCCTACGGTTTATCTATGGTTTGTCTATGGTTTATCTATGGATATCTATGAATTAAGCAACGCCCGAGGGATGAGGGATTTCACCAGAAAAGATGCTGCCGCTGGGATGCAGTGGTTCAATGGGGGTATATCCAGATGCATTTTTTCACAACCGAAGCCTGGCACGTCACGGTGGTGAATAGAGTTTTTTTTTTTTAAATCCCGAAATGGCCAAACCTTTGGTTGGTGAAATTGCTTATAATTCAACCAAGGATTCAAAAGGTATAATTCCATTACTCAATGTAGGCATTGAGTACTCCGTCACGGAGCGGGAGGTGTGATGAAAAAAACAGACGTCGAGCAAGGCTGAGGAGCTGAAATGATGGCTTATATCCAACAGAAAGGGGAGATCAAGAAGTACTGCAGGGATCAATTCATCAGTATCAGCTCATAATTTTTCATCGTAATTTATCATGGTTCAATTCATGATGGGTTAAACTATAATTTATCATGTAAGTGTGGGTTTAAACAGTTCATCATCGTAAGTTAAACTCATTAAACATGCCACTTTTTGGAGCATGTTTAACCCATCATGGCTGGGTTCCTGGGTTCCGCCGAGGGGATGGTATCCTAAACACCACTTGGAACCTGCGCTACTTCCTGCTGATTGGCCGGGGGATCTCAGGGGTGGGAGATGCCGGAGGCGGGTGTTCTGAGAGAAGCTGAAATTTGTTCTGGGAAGATTTCCATCGAAGATGGGAGGAGGAGGAGGAGGAGGAGGAGGAGGAGGATGATGATGATGATGATAGAAAATTAAAAGTGACTATTGGGGTGGATTGAATGATTGAACCTCTTTGAAACCACGGAAAATCTCAGCCAGACGAAGATGGAGCCATACCGGTGAGGCATGCGTGCAGGAAGTCGCTAGGTTCATAGCCATCGTTTCGCAATCTGGGTAAACCCTGCAACCTCACCGGTCGGGAAGATCACTATTCAAAATAGCCGAACTTGTCAGGTCAGTGACAAATCCATTAGTTCTGTTTATTGGTATGTCATATGTATGCTGGTTGGTGGTTTGGAACCTTTTTTTTTTTTTCCTCCCATATATTGGGAATAATATAATCCCAACTGACGAACTCATGTTTTTCAGAGGGGTAGGTCGAAGCCACCAACCAGATATGGTATTGAATACTACAACTGTGGAAAGATCCACCATTTTCTAGCTGGGTAAATCCACTATGGATCCCAGTACGTCATATGACATAGGGTCATGTTTTCCCTGACCATTCACTGAGAGGAACAACTTGAAACGCCCCGTCCTCGATGAGTCCTCGATGAGTCCTCCACCTTCGCCACTCATTTTGGCGACCCCAAAATGGGAAAAAGATGCCCACGAGATGACCATCACCAATAGGCCAATTCTTGTTGGGTTTGTTTTAAATGTGGTATATATATATATATGTCTAATGATGTCTAATGATGTCTAAGTATTATGTTATATATATATATATCACATTTAAGCAACGGTGTGTAATAATCGTCTTATCGCAAGTGATTGTTTTCAAGTTCTATATATATATTATGTATTAGTATCATATTTTTTTAGGTGATTGTTTTCAAGACACATTAAGCCACACATTTTACCGAATGTCATTGGCTTCGCTCGCAACGAAGCGGAACGGGTTCCGTTCGAGGTCAAACCCTGCAGTACTACCGTTCTCAGCATGAAGCCCGACCCAGAGATGCCATCAATCTGAGTGCCCCGGCGGACAGGACAGGACCCATGGAACTTGGAATATCTAAATTGGAATATCCCAAACCACCAACCGAGCTGGGAAGACTAAAAATCTGTTTGGTGGTTTGGAACATGAATGGATTATTTTTCCATAACATATGGAATAATATAATCCCAAGTGACTTTCACTCCATCATTTTTCAGAGGGGTAGGTGGCTCAACCACCAACCAGATATGGTATTGAATACCCATAACTCTGGAAAATCACCAGCATTTTCTAGCTGGGTAAATCCACGACATTTCGACTGGGTCATGGCTTCCAATCTATAGATATAGACCTGCCTGGAAAATCCACCAGACGGGGGCCCAGCCAGCCATGTTTGATGGAGGGCACAGTTTTGAAACTACCCTGTGATTATGACTAACAGTTCGCCATGGTTTTTCGATGGCCCTAATCGAAATAGATGGTTTAAGTTTACCTATTCAAAATGGTGGATCTTTCCATGGCTATGTTAAATAACCAGATGGTAATCATCGCGAAAATCCGGGCCGCTTTGGGGTTGAACATTGGGAAAGATGAGGAAACATACCTTCCGGCAAACTACTGTATGGCAGATATGGAAACCGATCAAGACTGGCCCAAAGAGTTATGAGGGCGGAGTGTCTATATCCTGATGGACTGGAGGATAATTACTCACAATGGGGATATCTGCATATATCTGCCATATTTTCCAACACATATGGTTTGTCAATTTTTGTTCAATCTCCCCAAGTGTTGTTTGCAAAATCCTCACGGGGTTGTGTGTCAAAACACTGGTTTCTTGGTTTTCAAATTGCGATTCGATGAATCGACCAGTCTTGAATTTGGGATCAAAAAAGCTACCCTCTGGTAAACTGCCACATAACTATGGAAAGATCCACCGTTTCCAATGGGTAAATCCACTATTTCAATGGCCATTTAAACCATAGCAAACTGTTGACATAACCAGAGGGTACAACCTTTGGTAATCAAACATATATGGAAAAGCCATCAACCATACAGATCCATACAGTAGTTCGATGATTTTCGCTGTCGAAACCTCCATGGCTAGTGGCCTATTCAATGGTGGCCAATAGATGCCTTTTCAAAATGTTGAAAATTCGATGACAATCCCAAATTACAATCCCAAATTTTACTACTGAAGCCTACTTTTTGTCATACTTAATCTCTGGTTAACATGGTTTCCTCAATCCCGTTCGCCTTTTTGTTGGTTAAAACCCGCCATTTTTGATGGTTTTGTCACCCCAACTCCACTGCCAGGTATTTGGGGTCCTAGTAAGCCACTCCCCCGGGGTCAGCCAACAATCCATTATTGGAATCGCTTCAAAGATACCAGTAGAACCAGTTTGCAACCAGGATTTTGACGTTGCTCACGTGATTTTGGTGGGGTTATCCAGAAGAATGGGATATTTTGCGGGATTTGAATGGGATATTGTTTGGATATGGGGATATAAGATTTGAGCAGAATGAATCTCATACATTGATCAAATGAACTGGCGGATGTGAGTGGCTTTGCCGTGGAATCTCAATGCTCAAGCATTTCACAGGGGTTTTGCGCAGTTGATTTTGCGGTAAATGTCAATGATCACCATTATTAACCATGAATCACCATGATTAACCATTATATGCCATTACATACATATATATATATTATACCATTATTAACCATGATTAAACATGGCTTTCCATCACTACTGCCCACACTTGTCCAAGTTGCAGCGCAGGTGGCGTGACGGTGGAATGGCTGCGGGATCAGAGTCGACCCTTCAGCTTCACGGTCAGCAAGAGTCGTGGAGCCCGGTCGCGGCAGATGGCTACGGCAGATGGCTACAGCAGATGGGTGTCCATGGGGTTCACCCAGAACAATGTGGTGATATTTCATGTGGTTAAAACAATGCCATAAACCCTGATATGTTCCTGATATGAATGGTGTACTAATGGTTAATGAATGTCAATGGTATATGAATAGTATGAATAGGATATTAATGGGATTAATGAGATAAACAAACAACAACTACCCGGCCTGGTAAACTTGCAAAAAGCTATTGAAGCCATGGCCCAGTCGAAATAGTTGATTTACCCAGCTACAAAATGGTGATTTTCCATAGTTATGTTAGTTTACCAGAGGGTATGGATGATATAATGTGGTTAAAACAATGCCATAAACCACCCATTTGGGAATGGTTTATACCACCTATACAAATGGTGATGACTGGGGGATGGTTTATGGCATTGTTTTACCTACACTAAACAAACAACAACTATGGATGAATATGGATTTATTTCAGAAGAAAGGGATTCAAGTAGAACGGAAATGGGGATAATGGGGGATGTCCAGGAGTAGGAAGTGCAGTTCCAGTGAAGTGCATAGAAATGTCGATCCTTCACCATAGAGGGCTAGTATCTCAACATGGGGGTTGACTCAGCATGGAAAAAGACTCGAAAAAAAGATCCTCTGGTAAACTAACAACATAGCCATGGAAACTCATAAAATTAGCAAAAAGAACTGTAAATTGGCCTGGAAGCTTCCGGGATTCCGCGCTATCCCCTTTTCGCTATCCCTGAGGTGGTTCCCGATCCTACTGCCTGTCCGGCTGCACGGAACAAGAGGCCTCAGAATGGATGGAACGCATTCAGGCGCCTTCAAGCGACGAAGCGAAACGAAGCTTCGGTGGGTGAAATGTCCAGATTCACCTCCAGTGTTTTACCATCTGGTTATGACTAACATAGCCATGGAAAGATCCACCATTTTTCATAGGTAAACCATCTACTATAAATGGGCCATCGAAAAACCATGGCGAACTGTTAGTCATAACCAGAGGGTAAACCTATTGATCATTTTTCTGAATATCATGGGATTTTTATACGGTGATATCACCTGGAAATTTGGATGGTTTGATGAGGAAAATCCCCTATAAAGGCAAATGGGAAAACCATAGGAAAACCATAGGAAAATGGAGGTTTACCCAACCTGGTTATCTAATATAGCTATGGAAAATGAGCCATATATAGATGATGTACCTATTAAAAGTGATGATTTTCCATGGCTATGTTAAATAACCAAAGGGTATATATCACATATTTTAACATGTTCTGTCCAACCTGGACCTTCGTCCACACTCACAATGATCATGATCATCGTCGACCATCATCATCATCATCATCATCATCATCATCCTCATCCTCGTCACCCCCTCTCAACTTATCCGCATAAGGGATTAAACATGCACCAACCCCTCTGGCAAATATGGTGAAGGGGGTAATAGCATCAACTTATCTTCATAAGGGATCAGAAATCCGCCACCCCCTTCTGACAAATATGCTGACTGGGGTAATGTTGAATGGGATAATAACATCAACTGATAAATATAAATATATATATATACAGTGTATATATATAACTTAAAACATGCATATATTTGCATTTGCATGTGCAAATGCAAGTAGATATACATTTACATGTACATTTAAATATGCATATGCATATGAATATGCATATGCCCATACATATACACACATATGTATATACATATACATAAATACTTCCCTATTCCAACATGGATCAAACATGCATCTACAATTCGAAAGTCCACCGACATTGCATTTCCAAAATATATCATAATATATATTGGACATATTTAATCAACAAGACAGGGAGAGTTATACACTGCTTCCAACCAACTTCCTCCAAAAAATGTGGAGTTTCTATTCAACTTTCTAAAACACGCGAGTTATACAACAGGTAGACCAGTGGGAGTTACAGCAGGAACATAGCATGATTGGTTGCTGACACTCTCACAACTCATATAATCTTCATTCCAGGCTGCCAGCAAGATCAACCATACCTCGGTGACAACGCCCAGCAGCAGGCAACAACTTCCGAGCAATGTATCACTTTTGGGTAAACACCATGGCGATTGATAGTGATTTTTCACAAACAACTATGCTGATGTAAATTCAATGATATCTACCCTCTGGTAATTTGTTACATAGCTATTGAAAATGGTGATTTATAGTGAGTTTTCCCATTAAGAATGGTGATTTTCCATAGTTTTATGTAAACGTTTACCAGAGGGTAATGGGATTTCATCGGATATATGCCCAACACGACTACTGGTATGAGATTTTTGAATGTGTCTGACAATGATTCAATGGGGTATACCCACCCGCTGGCGATGATTGGATGGAAGGGGGTGCCCAAAAGGCCCAAAAACAACCCACATCGACACCAGAATGGATACCCGGCCTGGTAAACTAACAGTTTGCTATTGAACATGGCCATTTATAGTGAGTTTTCTCATTGATGATTTTCCATAGTCATGTTAGTTTACCAGAGGGTATTATTCAGGATGGTGAAAATCGTAGAGGTTCACTGGCAGCCACTGTGAAAAGAACACGCCAGTTGCCCGCCCAGTAGAACAACACGTGTTTTTGGCCACAGAAAGACACCTTCCGCATCCGGGGTTCCAGAAACATGATGGCAACCAGATGCAATCAGTAGTACCCTCTGGTAAACTAACAGTTTGCTATTGAAAATGGCCATAGAAATAGTGAGTTTTCCCATTAAAAATGGTGATTTTCAATAGCTATGTAACAAATTACCAGGTTGGGTAATTGCCGGGGATCCATTTACCCGTGTCATCAAACATGGCTGGCTGGAAAGTCCCCGAACTAAATGGAGGACACCTGGGGGTTATCCATTGGTTATGGTTCCAACAGTCAGTTATGACCAGTTTGGATTCTTTGAGCATTTGAAAAATGGAGGCTTACCGGGTCGTATTTGTTCCGTGGTTGCCCATCCAAACAGTGACCTTTCTGGAAGAAAACGATGACCATGTGATCGTCAAAAACACTTGTAACAGTTGCCCATTCCCCTTCCCTGAGAATCCCCGTCTTGCAATAGGTCAAACAGAATTTGGTCTTCACATTTCTATCATTTCTTGGGTCCTTTTCTTATGATTCACCAGGTTTTGTTCTGACCAAGCCTCCAATTTTTTTTGAGTCCAAGAAAGTCTCTTTGTGAGTCCAACGGAGCCTCATTCATAGAACCACAACTTGGACCCATTATAGCGACTATACAGTTCTCAGATTCCTCTGAAAAGAACCATAAATGGGTCAATATCAATCTTGATATCTCATATATAGAACTTTATAGAACCATAAACCTTTGATATACCTTTGACAAATTTGATTTGGATTCAGAATGGCGTTCAGGCGTCCGTATCACGGTTCACCCTCCGTCTGGGGTCCCTGGCTGATTGGGCGGCTGATTTTGATGACCTCACTGTGCCTTCAGGTTGGTGAATTATATATTACACTCTGGTAATTTAACATAGCTATTGAACATGGCCATTTATAGTGGATTTTCCCATTAAACATCGTGATTTTCCATAGTTATGTTAGTTTACCAGAGGGTAACAATGTTTGATGTTACATGATCGATATCTACAGTATATATTACATCATTTATGCCCATTGTTCAGATCCCCGTTCCTAAGACATTAGAGATCGAAACCATCCTCATGTTCGGAAGACCATCTAGCTGGTTTTCACCATGCTTTTGGATGCTTCGGAACATTTGGGAACCCAAAAGAACCATCCAAAACTCCCTGGATTTTGGATCAAAACAACGCACTCCCCAATTGGGTGATCTGGTCCATTCTGTTGGGATGGTCCCGAAAGTGCCGTTTCGATGGGTTGACTTGTTTGACATACGCAATATCTTGCATAAATTTACACATACGCGCACACACACACACACATATATATATATATATGTAATGTATGTATGTAATGTAATGTAATGTTATGGTATGCTATGGTATGGTATGGTATGGTATGTATGTACACTAATGTACATATGAACCAATCAACATTTGACATGTTGTCAAGCAATTTGAACTGCCGAGAATTAGCCGTAAGGATCACTTGCAGAGACGCAACAATCTTACATATCAATAACACATTTTTTTGTGGTGATTAAAGATTTTTGGTAAATGGAAAATTTAGCTTTCCCATAGGAGTTCTTCTACTATCACTTCCAGTCATGGTTCTTTCGGCATTCCTCCATATTGACGACCCACCAATTGTTTAGGTGTTTAGGGGGGTATCCACTAACCGGCACCCAACATTCATAACTATCAATACTAAATCCCATCCAACATTCATAACTATTAATGCATATTGATACTAATAAACCCCTTTCCCGTCATTTTACATATTCCCAAAGCAAACCCGTTAGGGTTAAGTATTGAATCTGTTTTTACTTGGGGGAGCCCAGTTTTTCATGGGTGTATTTAGGATGATCCATGATGATCAGCAACAAAAGTCAGAAACGATCTAATCCATTTGTATCCAATCATCATTAACCAATATTAACCATGGTTAACTGTGGTTAATGATTATATCAACCAACACATATTCATGGATATAAATTTAACTTAACCAATATTAACCATTAATTTACGGTTTCTTAACCATGGTTAACTATTAACTCATGGTTAATGATTAAGAAAAATAACTTAACCATGAATATTAACTATTAATATGGTAATCTTAACTATTGATTATTATTGATTACTATTGATTACTATTGATGACTATTTTAGCCATGACTCAGCGTGGGGAGATTCTCATCACTCAACGCCTCGAGGAACTGCCGGAACTCGCGCAGCCGGCGGCCAGCACCTGGCAGGTGGCAACAAAAAACCTTCAAAAAAACCTTGGGATTTCGAGACGAATGGGGGGATTTCAGCAACAAACAACGGGGAGATTTCAAGAAGAGTAAAACTTACTGGTGCCAAACGGGGGATTCAGCCAGGCAATTGGGGATCCCCACTCAAAGAAAAAATAGAAAAAGGTGAAAAAACAGCACCAATGTGGATTGAGTAAGCAGATCATGTTTTTTCGCCCGGAGTTCCCAGTTCCCAGTTCGATGGGGGTTTCTCCCATGGCCGGGGTTCAGGTTTCTTCATGGAGATGGGTCAGAACATAGGGCGCCCTTGCGCAAATCCCCACAGATCCACGGGTGAATCATGATTTTCCGAACAGACCTATGAAACACCACTTTCAATGGGAAAACTCACTATTTCTATGGCCATTTTCAATAGCTATGTGGCTGTTTACCAGAGGGTAACATGATCATTTTGGACGCATGACCCATTTTCAGACACACCCATCCAAGGTTTGTCCGTCTTTGTGGCTGCGAGAATCCATGAAATATCATGAAGTATAGGATAGGTAGGGAGCCCCTATCGTTTTGATGGAGAACCCTTGATCATCAGGCACCTTTCTTTAATATACCCTCTGGATCCCTCTGGTAATTTAACATAGCTATTGAAAATGGCCCATTTATAATTGACTTTCCCATTAAAAATGGTGATTTTCCATAGTTATGTGGCAGTTTACCAGAGGGTACTTCAGGCAAACAAATGAACAAAAATCAACGCTGGCAATCCATTGGTTGAGGATCTATACACTGGGAGACTTCCACTGACAGTAGATGAACAGATGCGTTTTGCACAAAACAGTTGCCCCTCTCAATTTGAGAAAGAAGAAACCGCCTGAAAAGGATTAATGTTCCTGGATGACCGTTGATCCACCAGACATACCTCCTACATGAACACCAATCTGTCTTCATCTGGATCCATCAGAAGTTTGATCATCCCATTGTGTCACTATCCCATTGCATTTTTCCCATGGTATCCCATTCTATATCACATATGCATATATATATATATATATATATATATCATGTACATACATATCATATCATATCATATCATATCATATCAAATCATATCATATCATATCATATCAAATCATATCATATCATATCATATCATATCATATCAAATCATATCATATCATATATCATATCATATCAAATCATATCATATCATATCATATCATATCAAATCAAATCATATCATATCAAATCATATCATATCATATCATATCAAATCATATCATATCATATCATATCAAATCATATCATATCATATCATATCATATCAAATCATATCATATCATATCAAATCATATCATATCATATCAAATCATATCATATCATATCATATCATATCAAATCATATCATATCATATCATATCCTATCAAATCATATCATATCATATCATATCAAATCACATCATATCATATCATATCATATCAAATCATATCATATCATATCATATCATATCAAATCAAATCATATCATATCATATCAAATCATATCATATCATATCATATCATATCATATCAAATCATATCATATCATATCAAATCATATCATATCATATCATATCATATCAAATCATATCATATCATATCATATCATATCAAATCATATCATATCATATCATATCAAATCATATCATATCATATCATATCATATCATACTATACATCCCCATCATTTGGGGAATCTACTGCTGGCATGTCCAGGAGGCGAAGATGAAGGAGTGTAGCCAGGCTGGGGGGCTGGGCGGTTCACCCATCAATATAGAGGCGGTTCACCCAAAAAACCAGGAGATTTCCATGGGAATCTGGGGAATTCATGGTGATTTAGTGGGAAATCATGGGAAATATTGGATACCCTCTGGTGAACTAACAGTTTGCTATGGAAAGACCCAGCATTTTTCATGGGAAAATCCACGATTTCTATGGCCATTTTCCATTGCTATGTTAGTTCACCGGAGGGTAGGCTTTGTGAAGAAATAAAAAGATGACCAAGAAGCCCATCATGACCATGTGTAGGAAAGTTAAAGGGGTTTACATCCCAATAGGATTCCCTACTTTGAACATGCGACGTACGCGAAACAAGTGGCTTCTAACGCCTCAACACGGCCGGCTTCCTGTAAATCTTCCCGAACAACACCAATCCATTGAAACTCCAATTTCCGGGTTATATCACTATTATGTATATATATATATCTCACTCTTATATCACTATCAAATTAAATCCCATTCCATATTCCCATTCCATATGTCCATTCCATATTCCCATTCCATATTCCCGTTACATATTCCCATCAATTGCTGGTTAAGCCATGTTAAACCATCATTTTTCATGGTTATTCCTGGTGGGTAACCCCCCTTAAGCCCCCCCCCTGTGGAGGGCACCGCTCAATCGCGGCAGGTCCTCACGCAAGCGCTGCAGCATCGCGGTTTCCGCTTGCTGGAGCCCCCAGCGTAAAAAGTGCAGCCCAAAGGTGTTGAGACTTAATGTATAATTAATGTATATCATATATCATACATATATATATATGTTTGACATTGAATGATATGTATGTCTCAGTTTATGTCAGATGTCAATGTCGAATTAGTACTTTTTACTTTCTAATCACACCCCAAAAAGATCCACAGTTCTTTGCTTCTGCGGGCGAGGCGCGAACTGCGCCATGGCGTGCGCATCCTGGAACCCGCGGCAGGCGGGGGTGAACTCAGCATGCTTATCCCATGGTTATCCCATGGTTATCCCATGGTTTACTATGGAAAATGGGTGAAAATTGGCAATTTATAGTTGGTTTACCATGGTTTACCTATACAAGATGGTGATTTTCCAGAGCAAACTGTTAGTTTACCAGATAATCCATATATTATAAACCACAGAGAAACCATATGAAAACATGGGTTACTGGGAACATACTTGGGAGTGCAGTTCCATTGATAAGTGGCTATATAGCCATATAAAAGCATAACATGCCCCAGTTAGATTAATGGGATATCCCCACTTAGATTGTGGGGTCATATGTCACTTACTATGCCTGGGATGTGCATCCAAGTGGGGATATACTTGGATTTCTGCAGATGTTCTTTTATTTCCTAACGAGAAACGCACTACTTGGGGAGTGTGGAAGTATGGGGAAGTATGTCGTTCCTTAAGCACCAAGGATATCAATATTTTGGGTGTAACATATGGATATATATATATATAAACCTCTGGTAATTTAACATAGCTATTGAAAATTGCCATTTATAGTTGATTTTCCCATAAAAAATGGTGATTTTCCATAGTTATGTTAGTTTACCAGAGGGTATATATATATGTATACACAGTAAATGAATGTAAATGGATCCAACTGGATCAAATTGAACCGAAAAATGACCTAAGGTCAAGGGATAATGAGAAACTCTTTCAGTTGACAGTTTGAAAAACAACGGCTAGTTCACCAGCCAAACTGAGAGGGAATATCAATGCTTTGTTTGGGTATGCAATGGAGTAGCCTAAAGTTGGGGCTTGACTCCAAAAGCGATGGGTCTTCAGCACGCAAAACTTGGTATTTCATCCCTGTTTGGATTGTGAAAAGCCGACTGAAAGAGCCTTCTGAGGATCAAACGCCTCAATATGCCTCAATCACATCAAGGTCAGATTCTACAAACTGGTGCCTCTTCGTTGTAAGTTTCTTTATAACTTCCACCCAACTAGAAATATATCTGCCATCCCTAGTGAACGTAACGAACATAACCAACTTAACCAATGAGAAAAATCAGCTATACAAGTTATGGTTAACTATATCCCAAAAATATAAATTCCATATAATATATATATATATATATATTTACTTAACCCTATATCAAATATATGGATCACCAATCAACTTAACCCTATATCATTATCAACTATCAATCCCCATCTTGGTTACATCCTCCATGTTGGTCGCAATCCCAAGTACACCGCCAGATCCTCCCACGCAGAAGCGTCGATGGAAGGCAGGAAATCGCTGGTGTTTGATGGTGGAGCCCCGAAAAAATGGAGGTCTCCTGATGTTTCCTCTGACATTGTTCCTAAAATCCATCCATTACCCTCTGGTAAACTGTTACATAACTATGGAAAATCACACCATGTTGTAGCTGGGTAAATCCACTATAAATGGCTATAAATGGCAATTTTCAATAGCAAACTGTTGACATAACCAGAGGGGCAAGTCATCTTTTAAGTCCCTCGGATTCGCCACGATCTCAGGTGAGATTTGCCCTACACTTTTTGATGGCCGTCCTGCTGTCGGGGCCCATGGCGGCTTTTCGAAACGTGGCGCGGACAGGTTTCGGCAGCCCAAACATGGGCTACCCGGCCTGGTAAACTAACAAAAAGCGAACTGGAACATGGCCATAGAAATAGTGGATTTTCCCATTGAGAATCATGATTTTCCATAGTGATGTTAGTTTACCAGAGGGTATTGAACGTTCATTTGTTTTCAAGACATCCACTGGTGGTTTCAAAGATGAATGGATTATTTTCCATTTCACAAAAAAGGGATAATTAATCCTGACAACATTGACTTTAACTCCATCATTTTTCAAGATGGCTTTTTAACCACCAACCAGATGATCAATACGTTGTGAATTCAATGGCTACATCATTCACAAGGGATACCCGACGTGACGACCTCACTGCGACGTCACAGCGATGGTGAACGAAGGGGTACCCCCTTGGTGAATTCAAAATACAATCCATCCAGATTCACCTAATAACGGAACGGGCGTTTCCCAAGAATCAACCTACCATAAACTTTTTTTTCCTTTTTTTATGGCAATCTTGGGGTTGATTGATGGCAGTCGGATTTTCCGTGAAACATCCAGCGGCTGAGGTATTGCTATTTTGGGTGGCTATGGGTCCGGCAGCCCAGGTGACAATAGGTGACCCAGGTGTTGATACCTTTCGCGGGTGAACTACAAAAAACCATCAAAAAACCATCAAAAAACCATCAAAAACCATCGGATTTTCTACAAGAGATTCCCTTCATGACCCACCTGGTGGTTTCCCTTATTTCCCCGCGGGGTTTGGTGCATATGACCTCACGGGGATTCATAGAGATGGGGCAGTGCGAGGTTGGCAACTTCCAACTCCAACGGCCAGATGTTGGAATTCCACTCCACAGAAACTCCAACTTTGAGATATTCATGATATTGGTGTCATATTTAGGGATATATCATGATATATCATGATATCTATATCATCTTTGTCAGGATCACATTTCGATTTGCATGGGGAAACACGATGATGAACCAATTGATTTTTTTTGCTCAGACATTTTTGGACAAAGAAACCCAGTGGACCTCACTGAGGCTTGCATCACGCTTGGCGTCTTCTTCCTCGCCTTCCGCCCGCGAGGTGTAAGCGAGGGGGACGAGGAGTCTTGGCCCCAACGTGGCCACGACAATTTAAGGGTGAAATTTGGAGGCTAGACCCCAATTTTCATGCACGTTTCGATGTAAGTGGCTATTGGAACTAGCCGAAGCAACCATGCTTTCGGGGTCCCAAAGATTAGGATTTCAACTCTTCATGGGATGAATGAGTGAATCGTGGGAACTAAAGAACTGAGAAGTAGAACTCACTAGCTTGGGTGTTGATGGTGTTGGACACGGGCACAGCTTGAGGCTGTATCCCAGTGGGTGAAAAACAATAGCCCAGTTGTATAATGCTTCTGCATGGCTTAAACATGCTTAAACCTACAGGTCACCAGGGATCCTATCTGGGACATCCAGGGACATGATCCAAACAGGTGAGCCACCCCTTCTGGTGGCTGCAGCCTGTTTGAAGCACAGCGCGGACGAGATCAAAGAGGTGATCCGAGCTTTCGAGCGCCGGGGAGGGGTATCCGGGTCTCCAAATATGGCTTTAACGTGGTTCAACCATCCAAAGGTTCGGATGCAATGGGGATAGAACGGGAAGATCATGGGATGCAGCAGCTGATTTAGGCATCCATCAATGGAGACGATTCGGATGAGAATGTTTTTTTTTTCCCGTCTCTGGGGCCAAACGGTGACACGTCTATAGTATGCCATAGTGGGAATACCCATGAAACCTGTGATGGAACACATGATGGTGTTTTTTTCTAGGTGAATGTGGGTAAACCATGGTAAACCATGTATTTTTCTTTTGTAGGTTGCGACTTCAAACTTGACCATGAATGGTAAGAAAGAAACCAACCATGAACTTTTTGGCAGGGCATCTAACTTGGCCATGTTGGTGGGGTCTGCAAATCCTAAATTCGCTGAGTCGATGAATTGCCGAGTGGATGATTTTTAAGTTTAAACCTTGTGCCATTGTCACCATCCCCAATTTTGGCTTATGACATTGGGTATACCCTCTGGTAAGCTAACATAGCTATGGAAAATATTGGAAAATCACCATTTTTAATGAGAAAACCCACTATAAATGGCCATTTTCAATAGTTTTTTGTATGTTTACCAGGCCGGGTACCCAGTCCGCAATGGGGTGATTGATGACCGCCATGGCTAATGGGATGGTTGAGAATGCTTATGATGGCATTCTCATGGTTGATCTATATGGAATGGGACCCGGATCAGAACATCCAAGTGATGTGGCAAAAACCAACAAGAAACTATCCCACTTTTATCTACATCATTTTACTAGTTCAGGGCATTGAACACTATACCCTGCAAAAAGTGTTCTGAAATTCCGACTGGGTTTGCCACATTAAATCTGAAGCTTGAACATGCGCGGGGGCTTGTTGCGCGGCCTACAATGCGGCTTCAGCGGCAAATCCTTCAGTCGTGCAAACGTAGCGTTTTGGACCCAGTTTTCCCAGAGATTTTGCTGCTGCATTCCAGTTAGATCCAGTTAGTTCGTGTTAGTTCACCCCACTTGTAGCTGGACTCACCCTACTGATCCGTATATCAATGACCATTCCAGGAACCCAAATTGGAGGTACCTACCATATATAAGGCCTATTTTTTAGGCCTAAATTTCAGGGAATATATCCCCCAAAATATGGCCTAAAATATGGTACAGTACCCTTATATGGTACTAACGTACCTCCATTTTAGGATCCTGGAGATCTCCCATTGAATATAGCTGGCGTAAAGCAAGTAGAAAAGATCACCCAGCGACATGGCATGACATGGCCAGGCGCTGGGTGAGCACTGGAGATTTCAGGACTGAGCCATGGCTTTTCGGTGGTGAAAGTGACGAGTGCTGGTGAGTTTTTTTTATGGGTTTGTGTGGTTTTATTTGACCTAATAATGGATAGCATGTTTTTTTTTTCAGTTTTTGCTAGGGTTTAAGAATGAGATGATCTGGTTTAATAAGGATAAGACTGGGATCATCATGGTATTTTTTTGGCATAAAAATATGGGTTTACCCGAAACCCGTGTCATCATGGCCATGGCTGGGAAATCCCCACAATGTTCGTACAAGATGAACATCGCCATGTTAACCATTGTAAAGCCTAGGACATGTAAAAAGTGTTTACATGTTCATTAACCATGGTACACAGCAAGGTATTGTTATTGTTTTTTTTTTGGTGTTGTTTTTGTTTGGCCTTACTATATGCTGATTATACTAGTTATTAGTATCGGGTTTCATATCCAGATGTCGCCATGATATCCTGCTTGCGCCGTGATGCCATGCTGTTTGCCATGCCGTTTGCTAAGCAGTAAAAAGGGGTCAAGATGTGGGATGATTCAATGGAACAGCCCATCTTTAACATAGGGATTTGTTTTGGACCAATATGTACTGCTTGGTGCTTTGGAATACCCTCCGGTAAATAAACAGTTGGACCCTGAAAATCACCAATTTTTAATGGAAACTAGTCTTCCAACCCCTATCTTCCAGGGTCTATGTTAATTTACCAGAGGGTATGAATGGATTATTTTCCCCAGTAGTTGGGATGATGATCCAATCCGACGAACTCATATTTTTCAGGGGGGTTGAAACCACCAATTAGTATGTGTACCTGTATTTATTAAAAAAATATTATATGCGTATGTCGTTACGGTTCTTAGAGTAATCCTAGATATCTTGATGAATTACCACATATCACTATTCAAGTAGCTAACTTGCCGTCCCTCTAACTCCCACAGACCCTGCCATTTGTGGGCACAAATGAGTCGGGTTGGACGTGGCTGTTTTCCTCTAAAAATGTTGGCGATTCTCAGGGTCCTCATCTTTTTGTTGAAGGGATGGCCAGGTTTCCATTACGTCTGTACGTCCTACTGGCGTCATTACATCACCTATCTGCATGACTGGTGCTCAGTTGACCGCACCTATATGGCCATCATGGTTGAAATTGTACGGTATGTAGGACCTCCTTACACACACACATGTGGATCTATCTATCTATCTAATCTTATCTAATCCTATCTATTTCTATCTATTCCTATCATCTATCAATCAATCAATCAATGGTCCAGCTTGATAAAGCTCCGCAAATACCAAGCCAGCATGCAACAAACGCTTCACTTCTGAGCTTGGGGTACCGGGTAGCATCTATAAATAAATAAATGAACACACACACACATATATATGATTGCATAGGTAGATACATGCTGCATATAAATAAATACAGAAATATATATATATATATATACACATAATTTATTATTTATTATTTATTAATTTGCTTAATTCATTTCTTCATTCATTTATATCTACACACACACATATATATGACCATTTGTCAAAAATAGTAGATAATATTAGCATAATAATGGCAAAATACCATGTCATATAGTTTTATATGGTTTAATGATTAATATGGCTTTAGTAATTATGGCTTTAGTAATACACACACTACGTTGCCAGGAGTGGCAGCCTCAGCACTTGCATGCGCAAGCGCTGTCGCCGGGGATCCCGGGGATCCCAAAGTCCCAGGCAGCTCAGGCGTAGGCGTCGGCAGTCGCCTTGAGATCGGAGGATCCCGAGGAAGTCATGGAAAAATAGAGAGGGATGATAGTTTTAATGGGAAAACCATAGGAAAACCATAGGAAAACCATAGGAAAACCATTGGAAAATGGTGATTAGTAGTGGTTAATGGTGGTAGATGGTGGTTAATGGTGGTTGATACTGATTTATATCTGGTTAATCTGGTTACCCATTGAAAAATGGTGATTAAACTAAGAGTTGATTGAAAAATTGTTAAAACCTAACAGTTTGCTTTGGTTTATATGGTAAACTAACAGTTTGCTGTTGAACATGGTGATTTTTTTGGTTGATTTACCCATTGAAAATGGTGATTAACCATATCACTATATGGTTCATAATAGTCATAGTGATTGATGATGATTTTTGATGATGATGATTAGTGATAGTTGGTGCTTGGAACACGAATTTTATGACTTTCCATTCAGTTGGGCATGTCATCATCCCAACTGACGAACTCCATCATTTTTCAGAGGGGTAGGTCAACCACCAACCAGGTTAAGAATTATATGAAGGTCGACCTTACCTAGGGCAATAGGGATCCCATCTCAACTTTTCACCATCGCTGGAGAATCAATTTTTCAATTCTTTTCGATGGTGAGAAGTTATGAAAAGTTGAGATGCAGCTTCCTGCTGGGATTCGCACATCACCAGCACACATCTGGTGCTGTTTTTGTTTGACCAGCAAACGGCAAAGATTTCAAGCCAAATTGTGGACAGTTCAGGGAACATATGTGGCGATGATTTCTGATGATAAAACGTTGGATTCAACCATTAAACATCTGTGTCATCAAAACTACATGTAGAATGCACAGCGGCACAGCGTGCATATGTTGACCATGACACATGTAATTCTACTTAAAATTTGTTGATAAACACAATTTTCAAATCCACATGGAAAGAAGTTACATTTATAATTTGTATAGATGGTCTATTGAAAGAATGTGGTTATCAGTAGACATTTAGCTTTCACAGTGTCCAATCAATCGGAACCTGCAAGGGAAGCTATGGAAGATAAACATGAGCATAAGTAGAAAGGCAATTGATGGGAACTAATTTACGGTATCCATTACTATACATGAATTCATGACTATAAGTGGCTATACATACGAATCATTGATATTGCGAATGACATTGAATGAATAAAACTGATTAAAATCAATATAAGACCCGGTAATTAATCATGGTCAATTAGTCAATGATAAAGATCCTATCAATGAATGATATTGAATGATGGTTTTGTCAATATTGCACATATTAAAGCCCGATGATCAACGAATGTAAATGGTGGGATTTCCCTTCACATAAAGGACTTTTCCGGTTTGGCCACTTGGTCACAGCAATCTCCCAAGAATGACTGCTACTCGTTTAGAAAAACCAGATTTCATGCTTTCATGCTTGTATTGGTCTATGTTGATCATTAAAAAAAGTTTCCGCAGGGGGAAAAACCACCGTCTCCGGATCCGGTTTTGCGAAGATCTTAGATAATACAATACTTAGAGAATCAGGAAAAACTGGATAACATCTCTAGATCCAGTTATATAATGTTATATATAACATCTATAACATCTCTTTCTTTGAATCCCTTAGGTCGACTGGGAAGATAAAAACCTCTCAGCTGCTGAGGTTACTCCCCAGTCGCGACGAGGCGAGTGATGGGTTTACATAGCCATGGGGAAAATGGCCCATTTATAGATGGTTTACCTATTAAAAATGGGGATTTTCCATGGCAATGTTAGTCATAACCAGGTGGTAGATAGATGCAATAATATGGGTTTACTAATTTATAAAGATTGATTTATGTAAACTAAATTTTGAGGGAACTTAGTAGACCAAGCCGCAAGCCGATCTTTTCGAATCCAGATACAACTGACAGGAGGAATCATCAGCAACCTCGGAATTTGTACATATCATGTGCTTCGACCAAAGCAATGCATTTGCTATCGATTAGAGCGGCAAGTATGTTATTCATTCCGGGCACCATATTGTTTTCCGGGCACCATATATTTTTCATATGTTGAAAATATGTTTTTCATATGTCTCATATTATTTTCATCAATATTAGGGAGATATGGACATGAAAAAAATATTGATGCAGACCGGGTGGAATCTGAGCGACGAGAGAGCCTGAGCCCACTACCCCGATTGACGATTTGGATCTGGTTTTAGTGGTTAAAACAATGGTTTTTTATACACCACCCCATGACTGGGAATGGTAAGTTGAAATACCACCTATATATTTATGGTGATGACTGGGGGATGGTGCAAATGTCATTGTTTCAACCACATTACCCTCTGGGAAACTAACATAACCATGGAAAATCACCATTTTAAATGGGAAAACCCACTATAGATGGCCATTTTCCATGGCTTTTTGTATGTTTACCAGAGGGTATTTGCTTTCAGGATTGGCGGCTTCGATTTGGATTCCTGTGAAATCCGAAGAGGTGAATCCTCCATTCTAAACCCGGTGAAATCCAAATTTTAGCCGACATTATACTTGGGGTTGCATCCCAGTTATGGCAAGCGCATCAGGGAATCCGCTGGTGCATCCCAGTTGTGGCCCATATGGATGATGTTTATAGTTTATATATACTGTACATACCCTCCGATTATGTCAAAATAGCTATTGAAAATGGACCGTTGATAGTTGATTTACCGTTCTTAAAGATGATGATTTTCCATAGCAATGTAAACGTTTACCAGGCCGGGTAGGGTCTAACCCCTGGAACCCTCCCAGATCCTATCTGGGATGCGCAGGCAAGACGAAGTCTTGGGATGTTCTCGGCCGTTGCGAATCATGAAGCATGCGTGAAAGAAACGAATCATGAACGAAAGTTGATGTTCAACCATAGTGGAATGGCGATCCCCAATAACTTCCCATTTTTCAGAAAGGAGGTCACTTTTCTTGGCTCTATCGATCATTTCCCCATCAACACATCCATTTTGAAGGGATTTCCCAGCGAAAATCATCAAGAGTTTTCATTTTATCTCGGTTGCATCCCGTTGTACTATTAATGCATATCCAGATCCATTCATAATATTAATTAATACATATAAATACCACGTTATTATCCCATTAATTGGTGAATTTCCGGTGAGGGCCTCGCTTCGGAACGCGTCTTGAGGGATCGCTTCGGAACGCGCTCTCATGCATCGCTTTCGAACGCGCCTCCTCACCATCATCATTATCATCATCATCATCATCGTCATCATCAT
>Ga0126342_10003062_pt1 | contig 27171 bp, 16 predicted proteins | sample Cyp1metagenome_FD_92528 | JGI IMG/M metagenome (GOLD analysis project Ga0126342, IMG submission 92528) | Coral microbial communities from Lord Howe Island, Old Settlement Bay, Australia - Cyphastrea 1 metagenome | ecosystem: Host-associated > Invertebrates > Cnidaria > Coral ... | reverse complement strand
TTGAACTTGTACACACATGTAGACATATTTACTTGTGTATATAGTATATATGCATATAGAATGACGTTTGATTACGTTTGTGCGAGGAGGAACGAAATAGACCCCAAAGGTCCCTGCCACATACATATATATATTCCCTATAGATATTTTGATATTTATAGACTCCCTTTCCGTAATGGATTTCCCAAAACGGCGGACAACAAGCCAACCAAATCATCGGCTGAGCAAATCCAGGGATATATCGGATATGGATGAGATGGGAGTTTTCTGCTTAGAATAAGAAACTAACCTGAAAATAGCTGTTATGTAAAACAGCCAAAAAAAAGGGATGCTTCCCCTCATCCTCACCATCATTCCAGTGACGTCACATTTTTAGGTCATGATGATTCATCCAGATGATCATCAAGCGGTGTTTAAGAGGATATGATGAGATGTCACCGACCAAAACTGGCTGGACAGGAAAAACACCTATCCTGCGAGAAGCCCTGTTCAAACTGCCTGGCAAATATGTTTCACAAAAATTTGGCAAAAGGATGCGTGCCCTACAATCACAGATCCAACATGTGGTGTTTCTTCTTTCGATTTCCAACCGGCTATGTTCACCAAGCAGTTGATTTGGGACGATGTCCACAATTTTTTCTGCCATTTTCCACCAAAGCAAGACCTGGCCTGTTTCCGACTTCATCAGACACCTCTAGAAAACAAGAAGCTTTCTACCCTGATTACACCTTGATTTCCCATTTACGTGGGTCAACAAAACTTGAGAACAACAAAACAAACACCAGGCGTTAACGTGTAAAACGAAGAACTACAAAACAACTTAGATTGCAAAAGAATGCCCATGTTTGGGATGATTCCCCATAGTTAGGGACAATCTTATTGATGGCAACTGATTTTCCGAGACGCAACACATTATGAGGGGTTAACAACCATTCAAACAAAAAAAAACATGTTTTCATTCAAGCCCCCTGAAAAAAGGCAATATGAAAGGCTCTGCCCTTCTTGAAGGGCTACATACCCACTGTTTCATGGCGGAAAAACAACGAGTTTTGGATGTTGATTCCCCCAGTCGAATTTCATAGCTACCCGGCCTGGCGAACGTTTACATAACGAACTGGAAACTCACCCTGCTATTAATGGGTAAACTATTTCGACTGGGTCATGTTCAATAGCTATGTAAACGTCATAACCGGTATACCCATATTACCAAAAAGTAACTATAGGGGTTATATGGATATAACATGATATAACTATAGAAATATAGCCATTTTCAATGGATATAACTATAGAAATATACAATTTTCAATAGTTTTCTGTATGTTTTACCAGGCCGAAATCAATCACTTGACCCAGCCTCTGTTGCGATCCATCCGATCCATCCCTTCAGACCCCGTTTGAACGACCAGCCTGTGGTATCTACGATTGAGTCCAGTTTGCCCTTCACGTCCTGGGAAGTGACGACTTTCTGGTTGGTGGGGGCTACCTACCACTGTGGTTAATATACTGTTAATATATGGTTATTATATGGTTAATGATGGTTAATAATAATCTGGGTGGTGGGGGCCAACCTACCCCTCTGAAAAATGATGGAGTGAAAGTCAGTTAGGATGATGACATTCCCAATATATGGGAAAATAAAAGCCATGTTCCAAACCACCAACCAGCTTTTTGTGTAACCCAGAACCGATACACATCCTAATTTTGATCCAAATAAATCCAAGTTAATATTTAAATATGTATGTGTATGTATATATATATATACTGTCTGCAGAGAAACATGTAGACATACATATATATATATATATATACAACTCAATCGAAGTTAATCCAATTCAAGCCAATATCCATCCATATTGATTCATAGTTCCAATGATATACATTTCAATCCCAGTGACTACTATATATATATACATGTACATACTAATCCACATAAAATCAATTCTCGTAGAAAACATCGAAAATTGCCCCTTGCGTCCTGCTTCATGGGGATTCAACCCCCCAGTCAGGTGACCCCCGATGTTTGGTGATGCACTCTGTCTGTTACAAGGTCCTTGGAACTGGGAAAGCAATATGGTGTATCCAGACATGTGTAGGTTTATGTAAGTATGTATGTATGCATGCATGCATGCATGGATGTATGCATGCATGCATGCATGGATGTATGTATGTATGCATGCATGCATGGATGTATGCATGCATGCATGCATGCATGGATGTATGTATGTATGTATGCATGCATGCATGCATGGATGTATGCATGCATGCATGGATGTATGTATGTATGTATGCATGCATGCATGGATGTATGCATGCATGCATGCATGGATGTATGTATGCATGCATGCATGGATGTATGCATGCATGCATGCATGGATGTATGTATGTATGCATGCATGCATGGATGTATGCATGCATGCATGGATGTATGTATGCATGCATGCATGGATGTATGTATGTATGTATGTATGTATGCATGCATGTATGGATATATGAATGCATGCATGGATGTATGCATGCATGCATGCATGGATGGATGTATGTATGTAGGTTTATGTATGTATGTATGCATGCATGCATGCATGCATGCATGCATGCATGGATGGATGTATGTATGTAGGTTTATGTATGTATGTATGCATGCATGCATGCATGCATGCATGCATGCAGATATGTATGTATGTAGGTTTATGTATGTATGTATGTATGTAGGTTTTTGTATGTAGGTTTTTGTATGTATGCATGTATGTATGTATGTATGTATGCATGCATGTATGTATATATGTATGTATGAATTTGTGTATGATTCAAGCCCAACTATAGTTATTAGGTATTATCAACTATTATCATTGGTTACTGTCATTAGTTACTAGCATTAGCTAGTCTTTAGGAAACAATAGTTACTGATGATGTTAATAGTCTAGTATATTTTTAAAACCATTATCATGGTTAACCAATGGGTTACTATGGTTAAACATGATGATAGTCTAATGATGCTTATTAACTAGTCACAATGCCCATGATGGTAATATATCAAACAATAGTCTAGTTTATAGGTACAACTATAGGATAGTATAATAGTTGCAATCATAGTAAATATACGATTCTCATTGTAATCATGGTTTATGGTTTTAGAGTTACTGATGCCAGTGAAAAAATGTAAAATCATGGTTTCTAATGATAATGTTATTTGTAGTTACTAGTTATAGTAGTTATAGTTATGATGCTTGATATTGTATTAAACTATGATATATTAAAACCATTACTAGTGATTACAGTTACCATAGCAGTTTACTGAAACCATTGTAAAGCCATAGTTACTAATGATAACTATAGTTATATAGTTACCATATGTTACCATATAGTTGCCATATAGTTACCATAGTTGCCATAGTTACCATTTATCATAGGCTATCCTCTGGCAAACAAATATAGCTATGGAAAATCACCATCTGTTACTAATGGTAACTGTATTTATATCCATGTATGATATATTACTGTACCATTCATCGTAATATTATGGATATAGTAATATATGGATATAACTAGTACAAGTACCATTGTAACATATCCTGGTTGGTGGTATACCTCGTCAGTTGGGATGATGAAATTCCATTCCCAATATATGGAAAAATAAAATTCATGTTCCAAACCACCAACCAGATGGTCATTTAATCAACAACAATGGTGATTTAACCAACAATGGTCGCTGAAAATCAATAAAAAATGGAAGTTTACCAACAACCATTGTACCATTGTAGCATATCATAGTTATTTAGTTAAGATGGTGATCATAGTAACTATAGGGGTTATATGGATATAACTATAGTAATATAGCCATTCCAAATGTAATATTACATGTTGTAACTATAGTTATACCCATATTATGGATACAGTAATATATGGATATATAACTAATATATATATATATATATATATAATACATGTACCATTGTAACATATCATAGTTATATCCATCTTACATATATATATATATCCATCATAGTTATATCATAGTTATACCATAGTTATATCATAGTTACATGTACCATTTGTAATATATCGGCTAAACCATCCAAACCTCGCCCCCCCGGGCCCCGGCCTCCACGATGTCGCCGTATTTCTCGTGGGTCGTTTCCGTGACCTCCGAGGCCAGCGCCTCCGAGGACTCGGCCAAGTCACCTGGATTTTCGGCACGCCGAGGACTCGGAAATGGTGATTTCGTGGTGATTTTATTGGGATTTTATTGGGATTTTATAGGGGATTTTATAGGGGATTTTATAGGGATTTCATGGAATTTCAAGGGGAGTTCATGGGATTGAAAGGGGATTGAAAGGGGATTTCTTTGGATTTTACAGGGATTTTTGATGGAATTTAATGTATGTTAATACGATGTTAAGGGATTTGATAGGGGTCTTAATGGAATTTCATAGGGGATTTGAATGGGATTTCAATGGGGATTTAGTGGGATTTAGCTCAAGCATCTGAAAATCTAAGCACTTCCATGTTGATTGTTTTATGGTGACTATTTCATATTTGAAAACCATCCCCACAATGGATAATCGTCCGATATGACTGGCTAGTCGACCACACCCAGAGTTTCACATCTCAAGCACGCCGCCAAGACACAATAGCCGAGTCAAAGCCCAGCCAAACTGTGCAATATCATGAATTCTATAGGCATTTTAATATCCAGTAAATTAATATAGAATTTACTGAATTCTGAAGGCATTAACATGGAAGCTAAATCAATGGATTATATTCAGGGTCACATTGCGCAGAATATTGGGGATGATCATTAATCATCCACCATGGGAAAGCCTATAAACCAGCTAATGTATTGGGGATATACCAAAAAAAGGTCTTGGGGGGCGGCCGGGCGGCTTTCCCATGCGTTTTACGGCAAAACTGGTAGATTATTGGTGAGGTTACACCGCCCGATGGTATATTGGGGATTAGCATTACCTGCCGGCAATCAAACATGGCTAGCTGGAAATCCACCATTTAGTTCGATGATTTTCCCATTAATAAAGCCTCTATTTATAGGGGATTTTCCAGCTAGCCACCATTCATAGATGATTTCCCAATAAACCAGTTTGTATAAGTCCCTATAGCCTATAATACTTAATCAGCCTGGGTTTGGTGACTGTTCAGTTGTCTGAAAATTTTCCTTCCATGTTCAGAATAGATGTTTGATTACCAGAAGGCTACCCTCTGGTAATTTAACATAGCTATTGAAAATCACCATGCTATTAATGGGAAAATCCACTATTTCTATGGTCATTTTCAATAGCTACGTTAGTCATTACCAGAAGGCTACATACTGTAGCTTTGCCCAAAAACGACGACCGTTTTTTTTTTCCCCTCCGCGGCGCCATGACAATCGATGGGGAACGTGGGACCCAGCGTTTTCAGTAAAATGTGTGATCCTTGGAGGGGTTCCATCAAAAACAAGACATTCCTATACCCAAAAAAAAGGATCTCGGTTGCCCTCTAGTAAATTAACAGTTGGACCCTGAAAATCAACTTTTAGAGGAAACCAGGGTCTACGTTAATTTACTGGAGGGTATATCCCCAGGTTTGTAGATTGTTTCAGTTCTCTCATTTCTGCAAACGTTCCACATTTGTCTGGATCAGGGTTGCTCAAAAAACAAATCCCAGCAGGCAGATTGCCCAATCGGATGAATAGATGGATACGTATATTGATAGATAGGTATTATTAGATAGGTTTTGATAGATAGAAGTATTAATAGATAGAAATACTGATAGATAGATATTGATAGATAAAAAAATATTGATTGATAGATACATTGATAAAAACAGATATATTGGTAGATTGATATTGACAGATAGAATACGGATTGATAAATATATTGATAAACAAATATATTGATAGAAAGATGTTGATAGATATTGCTAGATTAATGTTAATAGAAAGATATCGATAGATAGATATTGGTAGTTATTGATAACCATTGATAGGTATTGAAAGATGTGAATGGTTTATAGCTAGTGTTGGGTTTTGATAGTTATTGACAGATGTGGATAACTGCTGTCGCATTACATACATATTATACAATATATTAGATCATATCTATGTATATATTATATTATATTACATCATATTATATTATATTGCATTATGTTATATTATATGATATCTTATTCAAGTATTCGATGTCATATCATATCATATGATATCATATTATATTCTATTATATATATAATCATATGTATATGTATATATATACATATCCATGTGTATCCCCATTATATCTCCGTATATCTGTGGTTTTAACGGGGTTCATTACCCATCACTTCCCCCTGCCGGATCCGGTGCACCGAACTTCTCCACGACTGTCTGATTCAGATCCTCCAACTTGTCAATCAGATCCTCGCGGAAGACGCGAAAACTGGGGCCTTTAGATAACTTTATAAGTTTTTATAAAAACTTTAGATAACTTAAATCTGGGGCCTTATAACAACTGGGTACGCAAAAAAAAACAACAATTCGACAACTAGGGGGGCTGTACCCTTATGTAGCTTGTAAAGATATCTTTAGATTTGGAGATGATCATCCAGCTGGAAATCCCAACCGCTGAAATGTGATACCCTCTGGGAATGAAACATGGCAATTGGAAATCCTCTATACATGAAGGCTTTGACGCGAAAAAGCATCAACGCATCAATGACCAGCTGGCCATGTTGGATGACACCGGAGGGTAACCATCAAATACCCTCTGGTAATGACTAACATAGCGAACTGGAAAGATCCACCATTTTTTATGGGAAAATCCACTATTTCTATCGTGATTTTCCATAGTTATGTTAGTTTACCAGAGGGTATAGGAACTTGATGGGAAATGATGGGATATCATCCAACCACTATGATAATTTGCCTCCACCAAAACCCTCGGCTGAACAATTGCGGTGTTCCGGCATTTCCAAAAAATCGAATGTCATAAGATTGAATATGGTCCCATTTTCAAACACACTCATCCCAGACTTGGTTGATATATCCGTATCGTACCATATGTTTGCCGTTATGATCCATTACATCCTAATAATATGGTTGACTAACAAAGTGAACATCTCAATGTTTATATAATGGTTAAAAGCCGGCTATCCTAGAAACTGGAATCATATTGCTTGTATACCCCGTGAGATCTCCCACAAAATATCCCGTAGATCGATCTGGTTTATCATGTTTTATTGTCCTCACATAGTTATGCAAACGTTTACCAGAGGGTAAACTGGCTGGTCAGCATCTCCATGGTATATTGACAACATGTAGACAATGTTTTTTGCGGTTGGTCACTCGATATGATCCCTACGTAAGAGAACTCCCCACAAAACTATTAGATCTACAAATATCAGCATCATATACTGGTTGGTGGTATACCTACCCCTCTGAAAAATGGGAGTTCGTCAGTTCGGATGATTATTCCCATATATTATGGAAAAATAAAAGCCGTGTTCCAAACCACCAACCAGTCATTGTACCATGTAGTAATATATCATGTCTATCTCATTGTATCTACCCTCTGGTAAATTAACAGTTGGACCCTGAAAATCACCAATTTTTAGAGGAAACTAATCTTCCAACCCCTATCTACCAGGGTCTATGTTAATTCACTGGAGAGTATATACAAATATATCATTGCATCTATATACAAATATGTCACTATAAGATCCTACGACATCCCGTTGGTCACTTGGTCACAAAAACTGGTCCCAGTCTATCCAAGTACATCCCGATAATATGGTTACCTTACATAGTCAGTGTTTATTGGGAGGTTAACTATTATGTAAGGTAACCAACCATAGAAAGGTAACCAACATAGTTGACTTAAGTAAACATATATGTTGATTATTAGTTACCTTACATAGTCAGTATGTATACATGTTTCTTGTTCAAGTCAAATCCCAATTCTTGTTGGATAAATCCTGTGTTTGTGAAAAAAACATCCCAAGTTTTACTACTGTATATAATCCATATTATTATCCATATTATATCTATCCATATTGTTGGCTACGTCTGCCATCATCTTCCACTATGTCCCCAATTTTGGCGTGTTTTATACCCCCAAAGTATCGGAATGCTAAACATTGTATCTCATGATATTTGTGGATTATACAAGGTGTTGCCTCCCAGTTATGTTAATTGGTATTTCAAAGCCACCATAAACCCTAGTGATACTAGTGAAGTAGAGCAACTTGGTTAAGAAACTGGAGCACCAATTAAGACTGGTTTAAACTCATTCAGTTCAGTAAATCTAGTTACCCTCTGGCTATTTAACATAGCGAACTGGAAAATCGCCATGTTTAATAGGTAAACCATCTATAAATGGGCCATTTTCCATGGCTATGTTAAATAACCAGAGGGTAGTATTTCCATGAAATCCCCCATGAAAACCGCCCACCTTCTGCCCCATCATCCCTGCAACTGCTTGGGTGGTCTTAACAGCGATCTGCACCTGAAACAGCAGTTCCCTGACCCCAAAATGGCGGGACTTCAGCGATGGGATTTATAGATATTTATAGGTGATCTAAAAATGTCTAAAATATTTCTTACGACAAAAAAGCTGTTTTCTTTCGCTCTGTGAACGAACGTTGTAATATGGTAGATATATCTACCATTTGGTTATTGAACATAACCATGGAAAATGGTTGATTTTCCCATTAAAACCTCCATTTATAAGGGATTTTCCATGGCTATGTTAGTCATAACCAGATGGTATAGTATTCTACAGTCAGATGGGACTATCAACGGATTTGGATCGGGCACCACGGGTTCATGCCAGCATGCCAGGAACCGGGGAGTCAACAGCTCCAATAAACGTTGCAAGAAATTGGGATTTCACATTGCCAATCAGCCAGATACCCTGCAAAAAATTATATAAATTCTTTGCTGGTTAGTAGATATTCCCATTAATACCAAAATGACTAGTTAGGATTAAAGTATCCATGTAAGATTGACCTAGTTCACCAGCCAAATGTGGTTTTTGTCACCCAAGAATTCATGGCAAAAGTGGATGAAGCGGGGAAAGAACTTGATCTAGACTAGATGAATCTAGATGGATCCAAAATTCAAAGGTTGGGTCTTACTGGCAAAACATGGTGGTTTCACCAAGAAAAGCGATGGTTCTCCATATCAGTTACATTCCCTATGATCTTCCCCCATAGTACCCCTGGAATAGGGGACTATCATCCGGGGTCCCTCACTATTATCATTAGCCCCGTAATGTCACCTGGCGTGCTGGAAATCACCCATTGATGGATAATTCTCTCCTATGTTCCCATGAAAAGCTTAAGGATGTTTCTGCCATCTGAAAAATTACCAGAGGATAATTATCACCAACATTCCTCACGATATTCACATTTTATTTGGGATATTTATAGATAGAAATCACTTTTAATCATAGATGGTGTATCCGTGTATCCCATCAAATCATTTATCCCCCCTTGCGAGAGCAACGTTGCAACGTTCAGCAAGCAAGAAATTGCTACTATCATCCTATGATCATCCCTTCAAGTCATATTTCACTAACCTGAATAGTAAGGCCATTTGGGGATGATTTCCCTTGTTAACCATGATTCCAGGGTTCGGGAGAACAGTGAGGTCGTGATGAAATTTACCCAGATTCTATGGTATATCCTGTGAAATCATCCCTCAATGGTGAGACTGCAAGCAGTTTCAGAAAATCTGGCAGTTTCTGAAAATCTCCTGGCAATACCAGAGTTTCGCCACTATCAAATATCACAAAATTCCGTATTATATCCCATTAATGTGGACCATATCATCCCATTATTCAACCATTTCGCAATATGGAACAAACCAGTGTATGTGCTTCTTTTTGCCTAGCTACCACATACATTTCGCCATATAGATCAGTTATTATCCTTTTTTGTACCCCAAACGAAACATTTTTACTACTACATACCATACATATTCAGCAATGATCATATCATTCTCCCAATATTCAACACACGTGATCCCATTTCGCCACATTTCGAGACGATGTTTTTTGTTGGCGATAAAGATACATATTTGGGACCATGGAATGGGTGTGTTTACTCTTAGGGCCTAGGGCTATTGAGAAGATTGGTGTTGCAATTTGCATATCAGGGATATAATGAGATATTTTCGGGAAATTCTAGTACGTAATTTAATTCATGGGATAGTGGGGATATACCATGTAGATCCATATAGTAGCCAAAAAAATCAAGGTTTCCAGCTTTTCGATTTTTTGGGTGGTTGGCTTTCAGGTGAGGCCCCCCATAAAAGTCCAAATGTTCACCGAGTCATGTGCGTCAACTTTGCGAGTTCGTCAACAGGGGACCTCACCATGTTTGTTTGTATGGGTTTATCTCCTATCGCTACAAATCCTCATTCATCTTCATGAATCCTCCATATAGCCATGCAGATTCTCATTACATCCCATTTTGTTTATAACCACACCCAGAGTTTTGCAACCAAACAGCCCCAGACCTGTTCCATGGCTGAGCTGTAGAAGGGCACATACCTTTCCAGCGTGGTGCTGATCAAGGTCTTGAACGCGGTCAAATTTTGACCTCAAAATCGCGCGAGTTTTCTGACCATGAAGGTACAACAATGGCTAAGAATGGAGGAATCATGGATTAATAAAGGTGAGACATTGACAGGAACTCATACCAACAGTTGGCAACATCCAGGTTCAACAAATGGCGAATACACCATGCTTTTCGGCCATCAAATCAGAAAGAAACTAGAGACAAAGTTGGAAAATACATAATGGGACAGGCAAATGGGGAAATAACCTGGGAAGAGTAGGGTTTTTAACCACGGGATTCTTAGGTTTCCGAACAAGCATAATCATAGTTTTTGGAGGTTACTATTTAGACTGGGATACTATATAGGAATATTACAATGGGGTCATAACATGTTATAACTGGTCCCGTCCCCTAATAAATACGTATCATATTTCATATTATACATCACATTACGTTACGGTAACTACATTTACCCTCCAGTAAATTAACATAGACCCTGCCAAATAGGGGTTGGAAGATTAGTTTCCATTAAAAAATGATGATTTTCAGGGTCTATGTTTATTTACCAGAGGGTAAATGTACGGACTTTTAAATATACTAAGAAACAGGTATACAAAAAAATACCTCCGGGAAGGTTCCCCTTGGCCCGCCCTCCACATATCTAAATGTCGTTAGCGTATATCTATAATATGATATTATATGTGCATCATATGATATAGATGTTATATTATATCATATTATATTATATTGTGTTACATATTGTATTATACATACCTACTATTTGTATCATATCATATCATATAATATCATATCATATCATATCACATTGTATTTTATCTTATTATAGTATAGTATATATGTGTTATTACATAATATTACGTTATATCATATTATATCATATTATATTATATTATATAGCATATATCATTATATATTATGTTATATTATGTATAGTCTATTTTAGATAATATTCTCTAGATTTTATTAAATTGTATCATATATATATATGTAATTCTATAATATGTATATATATAATATCAATCACCTTCATTCTATGGTCCGAAATATGTCCTTTCATCCCCAATAAAACACGTGGTTTAGGTTTCTGGCGGTGGGATTAAGAGAAACGAGTCGGCTTAGTTGGGCCCCAGGTTGAACCCACGATTTTTACGGTTGGCTTTGTGATGATATACCTATAGCTAGATGGGCTTCAAAACTAACTTTAACTTGAAATAACATGTTATATACTAACCCAAAAAAAATAGAAGTGGGTACACGGTACAATCCTACTAAAATAGTGATCAATGACTTTTCTATCTTCTGGGGGTCAATTTTTCGCTATCGTTGGGGTAACATTAACCAACTGAAAAAATAGGGTGGCCCACCAGGGGGCCACATTTCGCAAGTTGTGGTGATCTTCACAACAAAAATCTAACTCACAATCATCAGGGAATCAACCAACTGTCTTACCTGGAGTTGTCTCAGAATCTGACTTTGGACCTTTCCAGATGTGCCAAGTGGCTCACGGTGGTGGTTGCATTCAAGGCCTGATTGAACTTGCTGAGAGAAGCGTTGAAGCGACCCTCAGCCTGCATCACCTGCCGGTGCTGCGCAGGGAGAGCTAGGTTGCCTTTTAAGGGGAAGATATGATGTAACGAGTATTCACGGGTGAATCTAAACCAAGAAATTAGGGTTAATATGTGTTATTTTTAATTAGTCATATAAACCTTAACTATGGCAACTATGGTTTATAACTGGTGAGCTATGGTTTTTGATAGATATGTCCATACTATACCATAATGGGGTTTATAAACCAACATATCGGGGGGGCCTCATCTTGTATTACCGCACACTGGAAATGGGTGCTTCTGCAATGGCGGTCAAAAGCTGGATTCGGAACCAGACTCGTGAACACGACCGCAGACCATGGTTGCTTGAGAAAGCCCCAAAAATGAAGTACCCTCTGGTAAACTAACATAACTATGGAAATCACCATTCTTAGTGGGTAAATCAACTATGAGTGGAAACCTCATTCTTTGGGCGCTTCTTCTGGTCACTGCTATCGGAATCTTCCTGAACAGGGGAGTTTGATGGAAACATGTCAGAAGAAGTCCTTATTCCTGTCTACTCTTAGATACCCTGCTCGAAAAAAACAATTCTTACCCGGGCAAATGTCTACGCCCACGGTAATCACAGTAGTTCGTGGCTTTACCTAGGTACGGGAATCGTAGTTTTCCAGGTTCCAGGACATCAAATGTGTTCGTTACAAAAAATGTCCCACCGATGGTGGTCTTCCTCTCATCACAGTAAATGGTGGCTATGAAGCACAGGAGAAAGAATCTTAGCTGATGGCCCAGTTCTCCATAAATCCGAATGCCAATCTGGTCGGTCTGGTGCTTTCATGAAAAAGATAGGGTTGAAAAACCAGCAATCCATTTTCACCCTGGTTTATCAGCTATATCCCCATATTTTCAGTGCTTAAAACCCCATAAATCCGCGCCATTGATGGTTAAATCGCATGAAATTCCTCTTGACATCCGGGTGGGTGGGAAACTCAATTTGTAGCTCCAACTGGCTCCCTATGCAAAATAGGAAAAATCGATCACCATAATTCACCAGAATTCGCTCCCTTCACCGCTACTGGATAGAACATCCCAGCTTCGAAATCTCAAAATCACAGAAATTCCTAAGTTCCAGTCCCAGCAGTGACATCCCACCTGACTGTCCAAGTCAGTGATGGCATTGCCGATCTGCGAGGTCACTTTGCCAATGCCTCCACTCATGGCATCTGCACCTGCTGCAGCACCTGCCTCCAGAATCTTCGACCAATCTGGGAACTTGTCCTTGGCACAAGTAGACCAGCTCTGGAGGATCATCCAAGACCTGGTGGTAAAATTTACCCTCTGGTAAACAGACAAAAAGCTATTGAAAATTGCCATTTATAGTGGATTTACATCGATTTACCCATTGAAAATAATGATGTTCCATAGCTATGCAGCTATGTTAAATTACCAGAGGGTACAGTTTGCGAACTGGAAAATCACCATCTTGAAGTTCGGTAAATCAACGAACTAAATTAGGGCCATGGCTTCAAGTCCGCAAAGTGTTGAATTGCCAGAGGGTAAGCCCAGTGAGTAAGAACCCTAGTGGGCTCCCAGAAAAATGGAGGTTTCCTAAGTCTGCGATGGGACGTAGCCCCAGTTCTCATCCAGTCGTCATGGACCATGACTTAGTGACTTGAAACCCGTGGTGACTTGGGGATCCTACATTTTAAGAAACCCCCATATATCATCTGGTTGGTGGTTTCAACTCCTCTGAAAAATATTAGTCAGTTGGGATGACTATCCCATATATTATGGAAAATAAAAGCCATGTTTGAAACCACCAACCAGTGATTGTGTTATAACTATGATTATTAATCACTTACGAGCCGTGGGATAATCCAAGTGGAGTGTCTCCACTTATATATGATGATTATGATGGGAATATGAATCATGAGGATATGAATCATAGGCAAAAAGGGCGGCAATCTCTTGGGGATTCCTTTTGGGGTTCATTAGGATCTAGTTTCGAGGAAAATCATTTGTAAATTGGGATGCAACGGGATGTTTTTGTACGGGGATATATGTCGCTTTAACAATATGATGAGTGATATTTTGCAGGATCAATGAATCTCAACTTGATGTATTTTGAATGATATTTGGATGGTGTAGTTTACCCCAAATTTGGGCTATCAAATAGGAGGGAAAAGACCAGTGGATGGAATGGGGTACCCAATTTTTTGGACAAGCTGAACCAAGAATCTGTCCATCATCTAGAGCCTCACAGAGTATCGAATTTTGAACTATACTGTACCCGTTAAGTTTGGATTCTCAGTCGGGATGCATGACCAAAAACTATACCCCAGGCACATATGGGAATTTCTGAAACTTCGGAAGTGCAAGAAACTGCAAGAATCACCTAAAACGCTCTAGAAACGTGGGTTTCCAAGAACCATCCACATTGAAAACTGTGGATCATCCAACAATACTTGGGGCTTGGGGCAGGTGGGCTTATTAATGGCTATAACTATGTACTAACCCTAACCCAAGGGATTTCAAACCCCAATAACTCTGGTTTTTCATAACATTACATAACCAGTTCACCGGAGCTGCACCAACTGGGACATATGAGACTATCAGAGCCCATTCATCGTGTTAACCTATGCGAACATTTGCACACAGTACATGTAATATAGTGTTTACGTTTTATGTATATATATATATGTGCATATATAATTATACAATATTCTACAGCATTTATAAAGTAATTAATATATACTATGATGACTCTATATATTTCTTGTATGTCATGACTCTATGTCCAACATAGGTCGTTCTCAATGACTTGACCCATGCCCAACTACCCTGCAGTGTCAAACATGGCCGGCTGGAAAAAAAACGATCAAAACTGAAGGTTTATTGAAGCTGGGAACATCATCGAACTAATTTTGTGATTTTACAGCAAGCCACGTTTGATGACCAGATATTCACATATTCACATTGACTGGTCGGTGAAAACTCAACGAGTTTAACACATCGAATGGGAGGGCAAATGTTTGCAAACTCCTATGGAACTGCCCAGTCGCATGCACTTGAAGAAGCTGAAGTTCATCATTCTCACAATCCTCTGCCGCAGCCAGGAGAGCGGCGGTGACACAGAACGACAGAAAGCGGTTCATGGCGATTTCACAGCGCGGATCTGCTACGATGGAAGACTTCAGTTTTGTGGGGCTTGAGCCGAAAAAATCCGAGTAAAATGGAACAGTCGAAACGACTTGGGCACTGGAATCGAAGAGCTGGAAGGTAGCTAGTCATTTCCAATACGAAAATCAAATTCCAACGACATCTTTCCCCTCTGTGGTAGTTTTGATGGGAAACTAAAAAATCACTATCATCAGCAATTCACGCAATTTTTCAGCACCTGCACCCTTATTTTCGAGGTGGGATGCGGAAACCGCAGTTTCAACCAGTTGGTTTCCCTACAAGATGATCTATATCTGGCTTGGATTCCAAAAGAAAGCATCGTATGTATAGTAACCCCCCACAAAGCTAGAAGAGTAAAATCCAACATAGTCATAAATTATCATAAATTGCTGTTCTATCCTTTTTTGGGGGTTGCTAAATACAGTTGTAGAGATCTCTTTAAACCCAAGCCCACCTGAATCATGTGCGTTTCGAACATAGGGTCGCCCAAACTCACATGCTGGACGTCATTGAGGGACGTCCATCATTCTTTGACAAACACCATGAATCTCCCCCGAAAAAAACCTAGGTTCTGTCCACATTTTCCCCATCATATACCTGATATACCTGCTCATATGCCCCAGATGATCACCCTTGTTGTTGGTGAAATTCCAATATGTGTTTGGTTACCATCCCCATTTTGCTGGCTTCAATGTCCCGACAGGGTGCAACCCTAGACTACTTTCCAAGCTACAAGATGAGGCTCCATAACTATAGTTGATTTATAAATCCCATGATAGAAGTGATATTCCCCATAAACCCCGTTTACGTTAACCAAGCTTTAAGCAAGATTCTAAGCGGCGCCTGCGAAATCGGCGCTGAAACGATGTCTTCCCGAAGCATGAAGGGCACCTGTGAAATCGGAGCCGTGGAGCGCGTTTTGTTTGGTGGAGCCATGGGGTAGGGCCCCTGGTACCCGGATGGCCTAAGTCATAGCTGCCATAGCTGGGTCATATGGATATTCCCCCAGTCATGTCATGTCATATCATGTCATGTCATGTCATAGGTTGTTTTCAGCAATAAATATCTGGGATTCAGCGAATGTCATCATGGCCACCATCCCCAAGCCATCACCATTTTTATACATGGTATATAGTGTGATACACCTGGGTCATGATTCAGTCAGAACTGATGGCAACATACACATGGAGGTGTCCTAAAATTCGGATACGCCCAAATCATCCAAGAGTAGACCATTTTTGTATTGAAACCCATCGCTTGGGGCATCTCCGATTTTAAGACACCTCCCTGTATATGTATTCATATACACATTATATGTTCTCTGTGAACATTGTGAAATGGTAACTGATTCAATCATTCAGCGGAAATTCACCACGACAAGTAGTTGTAAGAAAGGTCATCAGACATTCACACAACCATTCCATCCTGAAAAAAAACACATACGTCTGCTGATTCTACCATAGATTCACCATAAACATTCCCCAAATATTGCCCGAAGAACAGAACTATAGCAATTGTATATGTATAATGATCCCTTCCCCAGTTCATAATAAAAATAACCCAAACGAAATCCGTTTCTCTATTGGATCTATGCAGTATTTGGCCTTGGCCCCTTATCGAGTGCATAAAATATTAGAGAAATGGAACTATATAATTACCACATGTCAAAATAACATAAAATTACAACAAAATTCCAAAAGTTGGAGATAAATTTGGCAAATAATATAGTCATCCAAGAATAAGTCAACATCAATCAACAAAAAAAACTGCCACAGGAATTGGACCCGAATGCATGACAACAAATATGGTTTGTCCAATGAGAATTCTCCCAAAAATCAATAACTCCATTTGGAAAAAAAAAACTCCACATGTTTTAATCCCTATTTTTTGGAGGAAATCTCCACAAAAAATACCTCTATCCCCTATCCATAGCCCATCTCATGACTAGTTGGTTAAAAAACCATGTCCCATTCAAAAAATGGGTTAGTTCATATAATCTCCAAATAAGACTAGCTAGCATAAGTATGTATAACTCCTCACTTCATAACATTTCATATACCATCAGTTATCTTCCCATGACTTGACCTATCTTCCATGATACCCTCTGGTAAACAGACATAGCTATTGAAAATGGCCATTTATTTATAGTGAGTTTTCCCATTAAACATGGTGATTTTTCCATAGTTATGTAAACGTTTACCAGAGGGTAATCATCCATTAAATCCCATTAAACCACCATTTTCCTATGGTTTTCCTATAGTTTTCCCATGGAACCATGGTTTTCGTGGCCAAAATCCCCATGGCCGGCCGTTTCGTGGCCGCCATCAGTCCGAAATCCGCGGCACTTCGGAGGGAACATCCAAGTCATGGCAATTTTCGTCCAGGCTCGGCCTGGAAATCAGGCTTCTGATCATGGCTTAGAAAACCATAGGAAAACCATAGGAAAACCATAGGAAAATGGAGGTGTTAATGGGAAAACCATAGGAAAATACCATGGGAAAATGGAGTTTTACCCTCTGGTAAACGTTTACAGTTTGCGAACTGGAAAGATCCACCATCTTGAAGTTCGGTAAATCAACGAACTAAATAAGGGCAATTTTCAATAGCTATGTTAGTCATTATCAGAGGGTATGATGGTTGTTTACATCTATATATATAACGGTTTATAACTGCTTTTTATATCTATAAATATAATGGTTGATAATGGTGTTTACATCTGGTTCATAATGGTTTATCATGGTGTACATGTAATAGTCAATGTACATCATTGGAAAAACACATCTCTAGGTGGGAATATCACCAAAAAAATTGGCGAATCTAAATCTTGGGACAATTTTGGAATCTTACCGGGGATCATCAAGAAATTGAAGAATCTCAATGCGAATACTGTTGGGGAATAATGGGATCCATTGGCGTTATATTCTAAGTGTCTAAATTTATGGGATATGACTGCGAGACTTTTTGGACGGAATCTAGTGGGATATAAATGGGGATACAGTATCAATGGGAAAATGAGGATGTTTGCTTGGTGGGAAAGATTAGCGTCTCTACAGTGGGATATATATATATATATATCATATATCATTGGGTACAAGTTTGATCTACAAATGTAGAAGTACTGTATAATATACAATTTCTTCAAGGCTACTATGAATGGAGAATCGCCTCAAAAGAAGGGCATCTCAACGGCTTTTGGGGATGTTCTACCGGGATTTTACCACCAAAAAGGGGACATTTTGACGAAGAAACATTGGGATCATGGGCACAGCCCATGCTGATCCCTTTGGGACTCCAAGGAACTTTGGGATTCGGAGTCGGGGAGATTCATGGGGGCCCATCATTTACCCTCTGGTAATGACTAACATAGCTATTGAAAATGACCATTGAAATAGTGGATTTTCCCATTGAAAATGGTGATTTTCCATAGTTTTTTGTATGTTTACCAGAGGGTATGTCATGGGTCCCATAATTGGAAAGCAATCTAGAAACCTGGATCCAAATTGATTTATGACCATCTGGTTATGACTAACATAGCCATGGAAAATCACCAGTTTTAATAGGTAAACCCAGGTAAACCATCTATAAATGGGCAATTGTCCATGGCTATGTTAAATAACCAGAGGGTAGGGGTTATGAACAGGATATACAATTAACACGATATAACACGATGATATTCAAGGTTGTGTCTGAAAATGTGGTATAGAACCAGTCCAGTAGGTAAAGTCATAATGTATATATTATATGATATTATATTATATTATATTATATTATATCTTATATAGTGTATTATATAGTATAATCTATATTGTATTATATATTATATATTGTATTATATATATATATAAATTATATTCTATTATATTCTATTATATTTTATTATATATTATATTATAATATATTATTTTCTTATATTATATTATATTGTCTTATATTATATTATACTAAATTATAGTATATTATATTATATTTTATTATATAGTAGTGTATATATATAATTTGTAGCAGTGGATTTGGGGGTAGCCTATGTTCCGATAACAATTCTTAATGATCTTTCAGTGACGATGAAAATTGAGTATCAACAAGATTTTTTCATCTTTCCAGGGTTGAAGAAATGGATGGATGTCTCAAAATTTGGGCAGACAAGTCCAATGCTTGGGATCTTAACGAAAAAAATATGGGAAATTGACCAACCAAAATGGTGACTAACCACTAAAATATGAGGGATTCAACCATCAAAATGCTTGGAACGTGCTTGGATGTAGCATCAAAAAATGATGATTTTTCAGCATCCAAAACCCTGATGTGACCATCAACCCGTTTTTTTTCTATCCAGGGCATGCTGGAACCAGTTGGAACATACCGTTTCTGCATGGAAAAACACTGGAAAGTAAGGCTCCCCCCTGAGCTGCCAAGCACTGCGGGGGGATCCAAATCAAGTTTCAAGCTCTGCAAGACCTGCGGCAACGTTCACCGAAACCCACCATTTCTTCACGGGGAGTTTGTGCCACAGTGAAATTCATGGGATTGTTGACCAAGTTTTTGGATGTTTTGTGGGGTGAGATTCATTGGCAAAAAAAAATGGAGTGAAAACAATGATCCACCAATGGAAAATGTGGTTGCCCATTCGACACTGCCATTTCCTGGTTCCAGTCCGGCAATATCACAGGTTGGTGCCAGGACGGGTGACATGTTGTGATGTTTCAAACGCACACAAAAAAAAAAAAAACGACACAAGAAAATGTGGTTGAATCATGCTAAATCAACATCGAAAAGGGTAGGAACCCATCAGACCTCCAAGTTTTTTCTTGTCAAAAATGGATTTCATGTGTGTGTGGCACACACACACCATGGTTTCAATGGTTGGTTTTCAAATCACCATATGTGAGACAGTGACCAAATACCATCTGCTAGTGAATCACCAGCAACTGGTCGATGTCAGGGTTTTTGCTGGTGAAATCGAATTTTTCACTGGTTGAATCATGTCGCATCACATTTTTTCGATGAGCAAAAGCCATGCAGCTGCCATAGCACTGTGGCCTCTGTGTTCTCCTCGATCTCTGCGCACTCCTCCAGCTGGACTTGGTTATTTGGGTGTGGAAATGGGGCATACCGCCATAGCGTAATATTGGACTAAGATGATAAATTCATGGCATAGTTATGGATAATATAGCGTGATACATATGCCGTAACTAGTTATGATAAATTTGGCATATGATATATGATATAACCTTATAATAATCATTACCAATAGCGTTATGATATATACCGGCATAGAATAAATCTTATTGGACTTGGGGTTACCATAATTCGAGATGCACCCACATCATATGATTACAAGAATTCATGTGGGCAAATTGCACATAATGAACCCACATAAATGGCTAAATTTGGCAAACATAAGGTCATTAGGTTCCATTTGCTAGTGTAATGATGTAATCATATGGCAAATGGAACCTAATGACCTTATGTTTGCCAAATTTGATCATGAGAACATTGTATAACGAGATTTGACCAACCAAAAACCGGGGTGAAGCAGGAAAAAGAACTAAATGTAATCTCTATATTTATACATATATATATATATACATATACATATATATATATATATATACATATACATATATATATACATATACATATATATATATACATACATACATATATATATATATATACATACATACATATATATACATATATACATATATATATATATACATATATATATACATATATATATACATATATATATACATACATATATATATATTGATACATTATATATATATTGACACATATATATATATATATATATTTTTCACCGCCTGCCCCCATTATCATTGATTATTTTGTTGGTGTGATGGTTGAAATAATGTGTGGTTTTGCATAGACTAGACCCATCTAGATGCGGTTTGCATTGTTCTTTTGCTGACCACTGCCAGACTTGAAACATACATACCCTAAGACAGCGCTGGATAGCGCCCTCTAAACCAAGTTTTTGCTTCGTGGGGTAGTTGAGTGTCTTATTCTTTAAAAGGGATTCAAATAGGAAAGGAATTGAGAAATGAATTGAAACACCAAAATTTAGGCCCTTGAGATCCAAATACTTTTTTTTAGACGGTGATATCATTCATTATTATTTTGATGTTAGGACTACTGTACCCCCTTTGCACGATTGTCTTTTGGTATTTCCCAATAAGGGTTTTTTAAAAGAAACCGATCAATTCAGATCTTTGGGGATTTTGAGATTTCACTGGGTGCTCTAAGGGAGACGGGTAGCAAAGTCATAAAAACGTGATTTAGGGTCTTGTGAAAGCAAAGGATATCAAATACTTTATTTGGGGGGACAAAACGGGGGAAAAAAAAACAAGAAAAAAACAATCGGGAATAAACATGGTGGAAAAAAAAGACAAATAAAAAAAGAACGAAAAAAAACATATCCCAAAAAAATATGTTGGCGTACTTTTATTCAGGGGGTGGGTTTATTCATCCCCGGGTTTGGAGATCTTTATTTAGCCGTGGTGTACTAATCGTATATGAACATTACTAACCTCTCGAAATACCAAGCCGCCTGGGGGTAGTTTAGAATCGGTTCCAATCAGTTGTAACCCTGAAATGAGTATATGATCACCCGTCAACCAACATAACAGTGATATAATATAGCAAGTCCCAAAACAAGTAAATTCAACTCTTGAGATAAGAATAATTCATATAGTAGTTCATATTAATTCATATTAATTCACAGTAATTCATACTAATTCATAGTAATTCATAGTAGTTCATAGGTAGTTCATATATACTTTTCCATCTGGGTGTTACGTTACTATAGCTATGACAGCTATCTTTGAATCGCTCCTGAGCTGCTGTGCTCGGAAGCGTCTGGCCGTCGCCTCGCAGCGACGGAAGCTCCGAGGCGGATGTGGGATTCATAGGATTTTCATGTTTTAATGGTGGAAAATCCTGGCATTTAATGGGATTTCATAGCAATTTTATGGCATTTCCAATGGTTCTAATGGGATTTAATATATGTGATGGATTTTAATGGGATCTTACTGGGATTTTGAAGAAGTTGGGGATTCTTCATCCCCGGTGGAACATCGATAGTCGTTTGGCAGAGCGCCAAATGGCGATTCGTCTGTCGAGCCGGGGATTCGGTCGGCTTTTGGTCACGGGGATGCTGTCAACAAAGGCATCTGCTTTCCATGTCGGGACTTGTGCGCAGACTGGACACAATCTTGCCAGCTCCACAAAATCCACAGTTCTTGTGCGAAGCCTTGACATCCGCACCAAGGGCAATACCCGGGCTCTGCGTAGCCATCGCTGCACGAATGCGGACAAGGAATACACGGTCGGCTGAATGGTGATGCTGTAGGCGAGAACTTTCTCAGGCCGGCAGAATGGAAAAAATGACAGATCCCCAATTTGTTGGGCCACGTTCCCACGACTCAGAAAAATCCTCGGTTTCATCGTCGAGGGGGGACGGAGATGCAGTTCCTCTGGTGTGTTTTTCTCAGCTTCGAGCAAACTGAAGGATCAAATCTGACTCCTCGACATGGAGGATTCGGAAAGAAGGCAGACTTGGGCCTATTCCATAAATACTTCGGATATAGAAAGGGAAATCTGAAAAAATAGGATACGACCCTTCATACGTAGCTGATGCTTTTGAACTTGCTCCTACATCGATGGGCCTGATGTAGATGGTGGCATAGATTTACACCTGAGCACTGGAGGGCCACTACAAGGCTGGTGCCCCACTTTGTTGGCCAACTTGGTTTATATACTCTGTCCAAAAACTAGATCCCCACTTCACCACCATCAAATGGTCATAAGTCAAAATTATCAACCAGTTGGGGTTCATTTATCAACTATATTGACTATATACTATCTTCTCAGATGTTTCATGGTTTAAACCCCATTCAGAATGCTGACATTGATCATTGTACTAGGACTTTTGAAACTACTCAACTGGATTTTCGAACATTCCATGGGTTGCAATGATCCCTTTTGAACCAGAAATATAACTTACAACCACCAATCAACAATCACATATTGTCCCATGGTTAAAAAAAAAATGTCCCTATAAAAATATAACAATATAACAATCACTTACTTATATTGCCATATTTTCTCAGTCTCATGAAGTCCCTGAATCATTACTCAAATGTCCGATTTAACATCCCATGAAACTCCGATTTTTCACATCCCAATAAAATTCAATCCCCATTCCAATCCCATGAAAAATCATGTCAATCCCACCTGGTTGGTGGGTTTTACCATCTTCAAAAATATGAGTCAGTTGGGATTATGATTATCCCATATATTATGGAAAAATAAAATTCATGTTCCAAACCACCAACCAGATGACAATCCCATAAGGCAAAACACTCAGCTGGCGATTGTTCAACCTGCCCAACCGGCTGCCCTTCGCCTGCGCCCTCTCTGACATCACCCGCGTCGTCAACGTCCGCGACGTCCGGCCTTGGACGTTTTGCCGTCGGCCGTCTGGGGTGATTTTTGGGTGCAATGGTGGAAGCCAGGGGAAAATATGGAACAAACACTGGTTGGTGGTTTTAACCATCTTGAAAAATGATGGAGTTCGTATATATATATATGCTGCACCTATATATGATTATATATCTGGTTGGTGGTTTCAGCCCCTCTGAAAAATATCAGTCAATGGGAAGGATGACATCCCATATCTAAAATGGAACATCAAAAATGTGTGAAACCACCAGAACAGAGGTTCATAGCTGGGAAAATCCTCTATAAATGGACGTACTTGGGGGTGCGGGAAACAACGTAAATGGAGGAGAAACCCTCAGTTAGATGAATGGAATATCCCCTATGATATATGGGATGAAGTAGGGGATATATATATGGATTATAAAGCACTGATCCGATTCGTGGGGCACGCACATCCAAGTAGGCCGCTAGGCCTTTTTTAACATGGGGGCAGTTGACGAAACTAGAGGTCAAATAACCAACAATATTCGGAAACACATGTCAGTGATGATGTGATACATGACATTTGGATGCGGAAAAAACTGGATCAGATACCCCTCCCAAGGAAGGGGGATTTGGCCGAAATGATCCCAAAGTTGACCATGTTACCATCATCATCATCATCATCATCATCCACTACAATTACTTAGATGATCACATATATATATACATATATACAGAAATGCAAATACAAATACATAACATATATATATGCTGCACCTATATATGATTATATATCTGGTTGGTGGTTTCAGCTCCTCTGAAAAATATTAGTCAATGGGAAGGATTATCCCATATATTATGGAAAATAAAAAATGTTTGAAACCACCAACCAGATATATATGAATATATATATATATATACACTTTTGTGAATATTATTATATATATCCATAGAGTGAGTTTCGTGGGAAAATCTGCACGGTCACGGTCATCCAGGCTTTCCAGCGCGGCGAGTCTGTCGCATGGAGAAACCACCTCGTGCGTAGGGAAAACGCCGTTGAGCAGGGGATTTTAAGAAAGAAAATGTGCAAAAAAAACTGAATAGCTTAGCTTGAACCCCGCAATGAATTTAAGATAGACAAATAAACTTACAAATAGTCAATTGCTCCTCTTTTTGGGGAGGGTACCCAAAAAAAAAACTACAAGTCCAAACAACTACCGTCTGGCAAAAACGTTAATTGGATATTGAACTCCATGATTGTTTTACTGAAAATGATCTACAAAAATCGTGAGCTGTCCAATGTTGTCCATATCTATATGAATTTACGACATGTTTCTGATTGACAACGGGGTCTCAGGTCTGGTCAAAGTACCCAAACAGTTCATCCCCGTCCGAAGCACCAGTGCCGCGCCAGTGCCCCCAGTTTTTTCGTGCCAGGTGAAGTTTGAGATCCAGCGAATCCAAAAAAAAGTCATGTCCGGTTGCGTCAGCTAAGTTGAATAACTCATGTGACTATAGGGTCTATGGCAAATATATCTATGTGTATATATATATACCGTTGTCTACAGTTCAGTTTAAGGGCTTCTGGAATTCGCACCACTCGAAAATCATTCAGCTTTGCTGGCCTCGTCATGGTCGGGTTATCGAAAGCACCAGAAGTGGATCGGATCTTGTGGTGAAACTCGTCCGCATCCGCACAGTACTAGTCCGCATGTGTAGATTGTCAATTCCCTTATTGATCCATTATCTTCCATATCTCTTTTTCGCAGGCACGAAAAAAAAGTAATTTATTTTGACACTCCACCGTGCTACGCCATAGAAATACCCATATGTTCCACAACATTCAATCTTTGGTCCAATACAAGGCGAGGCCCCCACTTATAAGTTGGTTTATAACCCCATGAACTACAGTTGTATTCCCCACAAACCCAACAGTTAAACCAACAGTTCACCAATTCACCAAGTGAACTGTGCGTCAACTTAGCTATCATAAATCAGCTATAGATAGATAGATAGATAGATCGATAGATCGATAGATCGATAGATCGATAGATAGATAGATCGATAGATAGATAGATAGATAGGTAGGTAGATAGATAGACAGACAGATAGATAGATAGATAGTACAGATAGAATAGAATAGAATAGATAGCATAGATAAATGGATAGAAAGAACAGATAGAATAAATAGCATAGATAGATTAGATAGATAGGATTAGATAGGATTAGATAGGATTGGATACGATTAGATAGGATTAGATAGGATTCGATAGGATTAGATAGGATTAGATAGGATTAGATAGGATTAGATAGGAGAAGATAGGAGAAGATAGGATAAGAGGAAAAAAGGATTAGATAGGATAAGATAGGATAAGATATATAAGATAAGATAGATAGAGATGGATAGAGATAGATAGAGATAGATAGAGATAGATAGAGATAGATAGAGGTAGATAGAGATAGATAGAGATGGATAGAGATAGATAGATAGATAGATAGAGATAGAGATAGAGATAGAGATAGAGATAGAGATAGAGATAGAGATAGAGATAGAGATAGAGATAGATAGATAGATAGAGAGAGAGAGATAGATAAATAGATAGATAGATAGGTAGATAGATAGATAGATAGAGATAGATAGAGATAGATAGAGATAGATAGAGATAGATAGAGATAGATAGAGGTAGATAGAGATAGATAGAGATAGATAGAGATAGATAGAGAGATAGAGAGAGAGAGATAGAGATAGATAGATAGATAGATAGCTAGATAGATAGATAGAAAGATAGATAGATAGATAGACAGATAGCTAGATAGATAGATAGAAAAATAGATAGATAGATAGAAAGATAGATAGATAGATAGAAAGAGATAGATAGAGATAGATAGATAGATAGAGATAGATAGAGATGGATAGAGAAGGATAGAGATGGATAGAGAAGGATAGAGATGGATAGAGATGGATAGAGAGAGATAGAGATGGATAGAGAGAGAGAGATAGAGAGAGATAGAGATAGATAGAGCCGGATAGAGATGGATAGAGATAGATAGAGATAGACAGAGAAGCATAGAGATAGATAGAAAAAGATAGAGAGATAGATAGATAGATAGATAGATAGATAGGTAGAGAGAGGGAGAGAGAGATAGAGAGAGATGGAGAGAGATGGAGAGAGATAGAGAGAGATAGAGAGAGATAGAGAGCGATAGAGAGCGATAGAGAGAAAAAGAGAGATAGAGAGAGATAGAGAGAGATAGAGAGAGATAGAGAGAGATAGAGAGAGATAGAGAGAGATAGAGAGCGATAGAGAGCGATAGAGAGCGATAGAGAGAGATAGAGGGAGATAGAGAGAGATAGAGAGAGATAGAGAGAGATAGAGAGAGATAGAGAGAGATAGAGAGAGATAGAGAGAGATAGAGAGAGATAGAGAGAGATAGAGAGAGATAGAGAGAG
>Ga0126342_10003061_pt1 | contig 27172 bp, 27 predicted proteins | sample Cyp1metagenome_FD_92528 | JGI IMG/M metagenome (GOLD analysis project Ga0126342, IMG submission 92528) | Coral microbial communities from Lord Howe Island, Old Settlement Bay, Australia - Cyphastrea 1 metagenome | ecosystem: Host-associated > Invertebrates > Cnidaria > Coral ... | reverse complement strand
TAATTCTCCCACCCCCGTTAAACTTCTACATTCATTGAAGATCTTCAATAAGGGTTTAATTCTCCCACCCCCGTTAAACTCTTACATTCATTGAAGATCTTCAATAAGGGTTTAATTCTCCCAACTCCGTTAACCTCTTACATCCATTGAAGATCTTCAATCATCATCATCATCATCATCATCACCAACATGCCGGGAACGTCCCTGTAAATCTCCGGGCAACACAACGCGTCTGGCCGCATTATTATTATTGTTGTTATTATTATTCTTCTTATTATTATTATTATTGTTGTTGTTATTGTTATTATTATATATTCGTTTATAGCTGGCACAGCCTGCACCAAACCTTGCGAGGTGACTCTTACCTTGTGACCCCTTCGGATGCGGTCCCAGGCTCAGTGGTTTCACCATTCTCTTCACAGACTGTGCCCAGAATTGACTGATAGCACAGCACGTCTGGAGAGCAATGGTCTACCAACCATTGTAGCACTGTAGTGCTGCCCAAGCTGGCGGCCAAGTGCACTGCATGGATCTTGATTTCCACATGGGTCCTTTTTTGGGGGTCTCGAAAGGAGACATACAGGGCCTCCCATTTGTCTGCCGTGTCACCCTTCTCAGGGGCCACGGGGTCCAAATATTTGGAGACCGCTTCGCCGCCGCCGAGTCTACAGGCATGCTCGATCTTCTTCAACATGGGATTGCCACAGAGCACATACCTCAGTCGCTGGGTCTTGCCGGGTCCCCATGTATTATGCAATGGTTCCCGATGTCACAGAGGTCCATGTGAAGCCCATATCAAAGGCCACGGCCTTTGATAAAAGGGGTCCTTGGTGCAAGGCTGTACCTGGGCAAAGCAGGAGGAAAGCGTGCCAAATGAGCATTGCACATGGCTCACTGCCACACCTCACCTGTTGACATCGAAACCCTCGTGCTGAAGTGAGGGACACTGCCATCGCATAGTTCCAACGATCGCCGCAGGTGACTCCGATGGGGCTTCTCCTTTCAGATGCAACTCTTGCAGCACAACACCAATACCGAGATCCGAAAGGATCCGAAAGGGGAAAACTGCACGATTTTATTGCACAAACTTTCACCGTCACACCATATTTAACCATCTTTCACCCTAAGTCCTCCCTGGACCTGCTGACTCTAAACGCATCCTGAGCCGCGATGGTCGGACCACGCATCATCAGGTGCACACAGCAGTTGTGCAAGAAACAGTGCCAAGCCCAATCGGCCCAAGCCCGAGCGGCTTAAGCCGCTCAATCTGAGGCGACAGCATGCGCGTCATCCAGCAGCGGTTGGTTTAAGTCGTTGGGCCCGTTGGGCCCATTGGGTCTTCCAACCGGTCCAGCATGGGGCGACACAGGCACCTGCAGAGGGGATGATAGGAATTCATGGTGTTGGATGCATCCCCAAAAAAAAAAAAAAAACGTGTTCAATTTCAACCCAAATCAAAGATTAAGATGTGTCATCAAAATTGTCACCTGAAGGCTGAACTCTGGGGCAGGCCTCCCTGTCAGCATCCTCTTCTTGTATCAGCCCCGCTTCTGGGTCCGAACCATGCATGTGGACATCCATCCCGGCGCGCCAATGTGTTGCTAGAATGACACGAGCTCACGTTCATGTCACCAAAAGATGTCGCAGTTTGGACGCAGTTTGGACGCAGTTTGATGAATTTGCCGTCTCTTGCTCACAGTCTGCCACACTGTGAATCGAGCCATGCCACTAGTCACTGAGCGCCAGTCACTTCTCTGAATTTTTTTTGGTCCTTCTGCCGACCCTAAGTGCATTGCGTTGGACGGTGCATTGTGGTGTGCGAATTGATGCCAAGATCACATCTTCCTTGAAAGCTAAATGTATGGCGGCGCTCTGGCTGTTCTTCCTGCAATTTACAGTGCATCCAGTTTGCACTGTCAATCTGCATCTGCATCAGCCAATGAAGCGTTCCTCTTGTGTCGCAAACTCTTCATGAACATCAAAATTCATTAAAACATGTTTGGAAGCCGCAACCCTGGATATTTCTACTACAGCCATCTCCAGGGTCAGATTCAGCCGCGTCTTTTGTGTCTCTGCCCTAAGGCCAAGCATTGACATGGGCACTGGGCGGAGCCTGGTCCTAGTAAGTAAGTAAGTAAGTAAGGAAGTAAGAAAGTAAGGAAGGAAGGAAGTAAGTCAGTCAGTAAGTAAGTAAAAAGTAAGAAAGAAAGTAAGTAAGTAAGTAAGTATGTGTGTCGGTCATGTCATATCATGTCCTGTCCTGTCCTGTCTGTCTGCCTGTCTGTGTGTGTGTGCGTGCATGCATGCATGCATGCATGCATGCAAGGATGCACGCATGCATGTGTGCATGTGTGCATGTGGGCATGCAAGTATGTGTGCATGTGTGTATGTGTGTACGTGTGTATGTGTGTATGTGTGTCTGTGTGTGCGCGTGTGCGCGCGTATGGGTGTATGTGTGTGTGTATATGCGTGTATGCGTGTATGTGTGTGTGTGTGGGTATGCGTGTATGCGTGTATGCGTGTATGCGTGTATGTATGAATCTATGAATTTATGAATCTATGAATCTTTGAATCTTTGAATCTATGAATCTTTGAATCTATGAACCTATGAATCTATGAATCTATGAATGTAGGTATGTAGGTATGTAGGTATGCAGGTATGTAGGTATGTATGTGTGTATGTGTGTATGTGTGTATGTGTGTGTATGTATGGTATGCAGGTATGTAGGTATGAAGGTATGTAGGTATGTAGGTATGTTTGTATGCAGGTATGTATGTATGTTTGTTTGTTTGTTTGTATGCAGGTATGTATGTATGTATGTATGTATGCAGGTATGTATGTATGTATGTATGTACGTACGTATGTATGTACGTACGTATGTATGTATGTATGTGTATGTATGTGTATGTATGTGTATATGTATATGTATATGTGTGTGCGTGTATGTGTGTGTGTGTCTGTCTGTGTGTCTGTGTGTCTGCATGTCTGTATGTCTGTATGTCTGTATGTCAGTATGCATGCAATGCATGCATGCATACATGCAATGTAATGCAATGTAATGTAATGGATTGGAATGTAATGCAATGCAATGCAATGTAATGCAATGTAATGCAAGGTAATGCAATGTAATGCAATGTAATGCAATGTAATGCAATGTAACGCAATGCAATGCAATGTAATGCAATGTAATGCAATGTAATGCAATGTAACGCAATGTAATGCAATGTAATGCAATGTAATGCAATGTAATGCAATGTAATGCAATGTAATGCAATGTAATGCAATGCAATGTAATCTAATGCAACACAATGTAATGCAATGCAATGTCATGCAATGTAGCCTACAGTAATGTAACGTATCGTATCGTATGTTGGTTTTTTTGTATGCTTGTTTGTTTGCATGTATGTATGATATGTCAGCAAGACCAGATCCAAAAGGTTTTGTGGTTTTGCAGCACCGGGTTTCGGAGAATTGGTTAGGAAAGTCCACATGCTGTATTTAATACTGCAAAAAATGCACACATATTAAAGATGTTGGCAATGGTTCGAGTCTCAGCTTTCTAGAACGTTGTTTCTAGGCTGGTGGTGGTTTGTTTTTGAACACGACGCAGCCTGCACAGGAAAAGGAGAAAAGGACGCAAATTGATATCGTCCTCTGAGGCGGCTGCGATACAAATATTGGCACTATTGGCACTCGATTCCTTGAAAATCCCCCTTTATATACGCCTATGCACATTGGCAGCTGTTTTGAAACATGATATATATATATATACACTGTTCCACGCTTTTTGGCTGATGTTTATGTTTTTCGTGACGTGTGCATAAGCTACCGCACATACTCTCGGGTAGAAAGCCGCGCAAGGTTCTTGGAATCTTCACATGGATGGATCAAGCAGGGGACAAGCAGAGCTGCCTTTGCCAAAGTGATATATTGACATATGTGCTCCATGTGTTTCTCCTCCCACGTCGTTTTTCATCGTGCAGAGTGAAAGACCGTAAATACCTTCAATGTTACTAGAGATACGGGAATATTGCAACCAGCCTGTACCAGCCCTAGCTCCCCACCTGCCAGGTGATGGTCTCTAGATTTTAAGTGATTTTAGCCTGTCCGCCTCTTCCCCGCGCGACAACTGCGAGCTCCAGATCTCAGTGAGCACGCGAACCTCAACAGCGAGCACAAGATGTCAGATAGAACGCCACAAAGAATGCCAAATAGAATGTCAGAATATGTGTCAAATAGAATGCCAGATATAATGTCAGAACATGTGCTAGATAGAATATCAGTTTGTGGGGGGATCACTCGAAGAAAGTAATTTTGTTTTTGGCCTTTCGTGCTGCATGTGAGCTTTTTGCTCCCCTACCCTTGGGCTTTGTTTCTCCAATGCTTTGTGCTCAGGCACATCAGTAGCCCATCTAATGGCGACCTTTTTTCAGCCTCGGTGTCCGGCTAAGCAATGCACGGGGTGCCTTTTTTTGCACCTCCGGATATCAAAAGGAGTCCATCCAGCAGTGGAGGGATCAATCCAACATCTGCTGGCAAAATCCTGCTCGGATGGATGACCAGGAAAAAGCTGCAGCCCCTTTTAGGCATCGCCAAAGCATCAGAGCAGTACGTAATACTCAAGTATACAATCATGTCCAAGCGACTTTTCGTGTATCTTGAAGGAAGATCTAGCTCAGAGCCTATACTCAATGTACCTCTGTCTTTTGCAGGGTCTCCCCTTCACCTGGCAGGTGTCGAGTTGTACTCCCGGGCCTCCAATTGTTGTCCCTTCAGAGGCCGACAAAGGGAGCCCAGGAGGCACCGGTCTGGTACCTGACCCACGGATACCCATAGAAACAAGGTTCGCAACCAAGAGTTTGGATGTTTCTTGGGGTATATGTCTTACTTGTCCGCCAGTGTGCGGTGTGTATCAAGCGGTCTTGGATGTCAGAGTTCCCAAGCAGAAGCATTCAGCCACCGTGGATGCTTGCACACCATGCAGCAAATGTCCATCCCAAAGCGTTACCAACCGTTCTATATAAATCTCACCCAACCTGCTGCTGAGAGCCTTTATCCAAAGCCTTTATCCTAGAACTTCTCAAATTTTCGCAACTGCTGTTTGCCCTGTACTTTCCCCAGCCTGAGTCCCACCAAAGACTGATGCTTCCTCAAGGAGCGTTACATTTCGTCCAATCACCAAGCGTTGCAAAATGATGGAGCCGTCCAGTTCCTGAGGCTTGAAATAATCAGCTGCATTCCATGTGCATTCCACGTGCGTGAGCCTCGTGCCGTCCAAGGCTCCATCGAATGTGGGGACAAACGTGCCACACCAAACTGGCTGTCATCGCCAATCTCCAAGAGCCACGGTTCGTGAAAGCCCAAATCGTCATCGAAGCAAACGCGCGCGCCCACGCGTGCACCCAAGAGACGTAGGAATGTGGAAAACCATGGGGTTTGCAAAAGCAAAGAGGTCCAAAGCCGAGACAAAAACAATGCCTCCTGGGCGTGGAACAGTGGAACAGCTTGGAAGGGGAGCCAAGTGAAAGAGTATATATATATATATGTATGTGTGTGTGTATGCATGTATATATGTAAATATACATAGAGGATCATAGAGGGAGAGGGAGAGAGAGAGAGAGGGAGAGAGAAATCCTAAAGCGGAAGTGGAAGATATTCCACTCACATCCATTCCCTCGAAAAGTCAAGACGCCATCACCATTTTCCACAGGTGTGATCCAAGGGTGTTTTCCGTCAAAGTCGTCACTGGCCAATCCTTGGATGTGAGCCTCAAGCAGGTCACACCAGCCCAGTAGATGGCGATGCAAAGCAACAAAGCCTCAGTGCTCAGTGGCAATTCCCTCCATAACGGAGGAGGGACTACTACACAATCTCTAGAAAGGCCTCAAAGGAAGAACATCCAACTATCCATACCATGATGCAAGAAATGGGGCAAGTCACAAAGCAATGTTTCAACCAAGCTGTCTCGACAACAATGTATCTAATTTCGGTGTGTCGAACTGTTGTGGATGGTGTTCCTTCAAAAAGTTGCACGCAGCAGCCGCGCAACGAGAAAATATCCAGCAGCGCTGGTGAGACAAAAGCGCCACCAGAAGAACCCAAGATCAGAGCAGAATGTGTAACTGGACTGCTTCATCCAGAAAGAAAAGGTTGGAAGCAGCACCAATGGCCTACAAGTTGATTGAAAAGCAAGAATTCCTCTCAATCAGGTTTCTGGGAAGGGGGGCATCAAAAATCGGTCACGTAAAAACAGTGCCAGGAGATGCCAGGAGGCTGTAAACTGATGGCCCTTTGCAAAGTGGGCAGAAAGATTCCATGCAGAAACCACTGCAGCCAGCATCGTTTTTCTCGTCGCGTGCCCGACGAGCTTTTGCCAATCGCCACTGCTGGGTTTCCGGCGAAAGTGTGTGCTGCCAAGCACAGCTCGCCCGGCGGCACGTAGCTGCAGGCAGCCACAGAGGCCCCTGCCTTGCAAGGGGAAAATGGAAGTGAACACATTGGTCACATTGGATTTGATTGTGAAAACCCCCTAGAAATTTTTGGATTGTATAACCCCATCAAATAATCAACCAACAAGGGTTTTGAACACTGCTCACTGCTCATGTTCTGTTCTCTCCAAAACCGCCCAAAGGTTCTCTGAAGAATTAAACAAATGCTTTGAGGTCTTCCAAAACCCGACTGAACTGACTGAACGCACTGCCCAGGAGATTGGATGAAATTGGCCATACTGCTTGATGAGCGCATGATGAGCGCCCACGCTCTTCTTGATAGTTCTTTATAAAATCCAGTAGGCACACACCCTCAATTCAATCTCAATTCAATCTGCTCGAACTCTTTTTACACTCCTCTCTGTCATCTGACACTGAAAGAAAGGAGCAGTCCTCCATGTGGCACCCCGAATCCAAAAAGCTCCCAGCACCAAGGTAGCAATCTTCACCGATGTGCACTTCATGAAACTCCTTGTCAGCACCTCTAGGGTACATCAGAATGATGCTGGGCGTATGCACTTAATCACTCGATTCGGTAGAGATACTATTGGACTGCCTAGGTCATTATAAATCAAGCACATCACCACTATGGAGACCATGTCACATATGCTACTTGGATACAGTTGCAAATGCTTGGATGCTGCATTGGTTCCATAGACCTGTTGGTCTACATCCGTAGCATCGGCCCGATTCGATACGACAAATCCGCCGGCCTGCCGGCGTGTCTTCTGGATGTTCTTGTGATACATTTTGTGACAGCTTTAGTTTCACCTATAGATTGCTCCCACGACGGATTTTTATTTTCGCTGCCCTACCCCCCAACCCCCCCACATATACACTAATAGTCTGGTATAGTCTAGTCTCTCAAGCGAGATAGCACTGACCTTATTTACATCATCATTTCGGTGGTCGTCATCATCATCATCATAATCATCATCATCTCGTCATGATCATCACCATGATCGTCATGATCATCATCGTCGTCGTCGTCTTCTTCTTCTTCGTCTTCTTCTTCTGCTTCTTCTTCTTCTTCTTCTTCCGTTCTCTTCCTTCGTCCTCCTTCATCCTCCCATGTCTGTCTTCTCTTTCGTTCCTCCGGCTCGCCCTGGGCTGCGGCATTTTTCCACGCTTTCTCCACGTTTTACAGCCCGTTCTCGTCCCTGGATGAGGCATTTTGCACGTTTTCTCCACGGTTTCCTGCCACTTCCAGGTTCTAACCTGCCGCTTTTGCGCCCAACACTTTCCACAAGCACCTGCCACTGCTGCTCTTCCTCTGCACTCGCGGCCTTCTCCGCCGGCACTCTCACAGCCATGCCGCTTGCATCTACCCACTTCACTCCCTTCTGTTCAATCTCCACGGTCTTACCCACCACCAGCTTCTACACAAACCAACCTTTACACCAACCAGCTTTTATGCAAGCACTCTTTTAAGCCAAGCACTTTTTGCGGAAATCCGCTTTTACACCGACCAGCCTTTGCACAAACCCGCTCTTACACAACTCGCTTTTCCACAAACCACCTTTTACACCAACCAGCTTTTACCAGTACAACCCAGCTTCTACACGCACCACTGTTTCGACAAACCAACCTTTTACACCAAGCAGCTTTGCACAACCCCTGCTTTGGGCCTGTAGGCCAAAGGTCAGAAGACTGGCGGAATGCCGAAGGCTGTTAAATGTACCACAAATATAACACCTCAAAAACTCCACAATATCACAGAACCATACCTCTGAGCACCACCCTTCCCATCTCACTACTTGGTCACGGACACTAGCTGACTAGCTTTCATCATCTTTCACCCGTTGGTGGTAGCACTGCGAACACTCAAATTCTGATTGTTCGCGGAATTGGGGCCTTGGCCTTGCAAGGCAAAATCCGACAGGCCTCGCAGGGAGGGGACGACATCACCGACATCACCTATGTAGCCTTTTACTTTGTGAACCTATCAGCAGTACCCTTTGGGGAAATTCTTCCCAACCCAGAAAGCAAGAGAAAGGAGAGAATCCAAGCAGCCCAGCAGAACAAAGACATCAAAGGGGAGAATTTCTTTGTGGCCTCCAAGAAATGTGTTGGACCCAATCCGAACCAGCTCTCCACCCTCCAAGACCCGCAACCAGCTGGGCATTGTCAGCTCAGCTGCTCCGGCGACCTCTGCCCCACAAAGGTAACAGGAGAAACGCAGAAGCCACTCTGGCACCTGGTCGCACCACCGCAACGCAGGAACCCAGGGGATAGTGAGGATAGTGGAATGGGATATGAAAGAAATCCTGCGTGGAAAAAATCATGAACATGAAAATGTTCCCTCGAGACAAAGGAACGCTTGAGATGAAGATGTTTGCGCTGGCTAAGATCCAGGTGGACACTCGGAAACAGCCATAGCGAAAGACAGGCAATGTGCCCGGACGAAGCCTGCTTGCGTTGTTCATCACGGGATGGGGTGACATGTTCTGCTTTGCCACCATTTGCCACCAGAACTTACATGACACTCATGACAAACGATTATGTTGAATGGAACAAAGTGCCTTCAATCTTCAGGAGCATCCCATCAGGTGCACCAACAAATGTGCCGGTTTTGAAGACCTTTAAAGCAGGCCTGCCCAAAAGCATTTTGTATTCCCAAACTCACACTACCCTTGTCCAAAACAGAGACCGCATGAATGGTGTGACTCGGAGGCCTTCCCACCAACAACCATTTCAGGAGGACAAAGAGCATCAAAGCGGTGCTCCCAGCCAGCATCAGCGAAACGGTGGCTCCAACCATCAACGCCAAAAATCCATGAGCCCGTTGGAACCCCAAGAACATGATGTAGAGCATTCCAACAAACGCATAGGGATGGATCACCAAACTTGGCTGTGCAACCGACAAAAACAAACAACTCTTCCCATTATAATTCTCCCAGAGGGAGAGGAGAGGGAAAAAAAGGAAAATTAAAGATCAAGATTCTCAAGCATCAACAATCCAAGCCAAGCTGCACGTAGAAGAACTTCAACCAATCGACACAGCCCGGTGCTGCCAGGACCTTCGCGTCCTTCGCCTCAGCCGTCGCCCCCATGGGCACGGTGGAGAGCGGTCGCAGCACCACGCCATGCAGCGTGGCCCCGGGCTCCACAACGCAGCGTCGGGCCACAGAGCAGCATGCCAGCTCCACCGCTGCCAGGATCACTTCGCCATCCACTTGGCAATGGCACCTAAAAATCTTCAAACATCAAGCATCTTCAAACATCTTCAAACATGTGTAGAGGGGCAGAAAGTTGAGATTTATTCAGGATACAATCATATGATATCATATGTACATTGTGGTTTGAAGGGAAAACCCAACTCAGATATGCAAACCGACGCTGATGTAGTTTCCGATGGTTTTGGAATAGATCCTGATGACAGGCTAGTGCCCAGACCTAAATTTACTTGAGACTCTCGAAGGTGGTTGTAGATCAACGGGGTCGGGAATAGCGAGTACAGCATCGCTGTGTCATATACAGTAGCTCTTAGTAGGACCTTAATCGTGATGAATCACAAAACCTCAAAGACATACATTACATGGGCTAGTGGAGATTGGGAAAGAGCTCTTACTCAACATGTTCCCTTTTAGCCTTCTCGTTTTTCTATGTTCCCTATCGTTCTTGTGTGATCTTATCATGGCCGTTTCCAGCTACAAGCTTGAAAACAATGTTTATTTATATAAAAATGCAAAAAAATGCGTTTTGAAAATGCGATTGGAAAAATGTGAAAAATTGCATTTCAAAAATGTGAAAAAATGGTGAAAAAATGTGGGAAAACAGGAAATTACATGTTTTAATACTTTTCCTAATTTAAATTAAAAAGATACATTCATTGTGAACCTATTGACATGAATCATTGAAAATGAATATATGCTTATGTGGAATCCTAATATTTAAGTTTAATATTCTACAAATTTAACATTGGGTTTCAAAGAAAACCTGAAAAACACCTATATCTGGAAAAAAATGGAAAAATGGAGCTAAGGAACAGGAACTCTTCAACTGCATTTTGTTCCCATTCTTTCACATTTTTCGCATGTTTTTACATTTGTCACATTTTTTCACATGGTCAAAACGCATGTTTTCACATTTTTTCCAATCGCATTTTCAAAAGGCATTTTTCTTGCATTGTTTCACGTTTTTTCACAAAAATGTGAAAAGATGTGAAAAAAAAACATTTGAAAATCCAGTTGGAAAGGTGGAACTCTGATTTTTTTCCTTCAGGTTTGATTTTTGGGGGCCCAGTTTTGCTGCAATTACTTTGCTGCCGGCCCAACTTCTGCAGGTTGAAAATCGGAGAGGAGCAGTTCAAATCGATCGGAAGTGGACTGTGCAGATTGCAGCTCTGTTTTTTATATCTATAGCAAAGCAATGACTACCAGGAGCAAAAACAGAAAATCAAATGCAGAAGGAAAAGAGAACATAGCTTCAAATTTGCTGTTAAAAATACATTTTTTCACGTTGTTTTTACATGTTTAAAATACATTTTTTCACATTTCAAAATAATGCATTTTTAAAACACATTTTTCACATGTTTTTCGCATTTCTAATTCAAACTACTACAACCCTTCTGTAGCTCAGTTGGCTATGATAAGTGTAATCTAGCGCCGAAAGCTTTGCATGAAGCAATAGTGTGGCAACCACTTTCCTTGCAAGTTTTTGCAATCCACGTTCCTGCAAACAAGCCGAAAGGCAACGCAGGCAATGCCCTTGATCTTCATATATAATGCCGATGTAAACTGAACAAACAGTTATGAATACATGGGTTTCTTCTACGGAGGGATCCCAAAATCATCCGAACCTAATATAATTTAGATCAATTTAATGCGTTCATTCTATGTATATAATTACTTTCTTCGCTGCAAAGTTCTTTGCCATTTTGCTAGCCATTAGCACTATTTCAGACCTATGGGGCCCCTTGACCGAAAATGTCAAGCAGGAAGGGCTCTCACTTGGTACCCGACTTCTGCCCCAATACATCTGAGGACCTCACTTCACACTGGATTCCTCTACCACGCAACCAGCACCAACGCGCAAGAGTTGGCATGACGCCCTTGCCGACAGCTGAAGCCGGGCACCATGCCCGATGCGAGCGCCGAGAGCGGTCAACAGAGCATTGTGGACCGGAGTTCCTTTGAATTTTGACTTGTCAGGCCGGTGACCAGCTTCAGAGCGTGCGTCACGCATAAACCGCACAAATGAATGTGAATCCAATTTCCATGATTCTCCCATGCCTGAATGAACACATCAAATAACTTCAGAACCTGACATACCTGCAAGATACTTGTATTCAAAACCAACTCTTCTCTGAGCAGCCCCGAAATTCTCAAAATGCCTTCACTTCTAAAAACCGCGCATGCATCCCCGTCCTCGATACACCATGCCGAATCGATGCAGAAAGGTGAGGGCAACATCCAACTGCCACAGGCGTAAGTGCACGGAACTGTTCACCTGCTTGGAACCACTGGAGAAGGTCCGAAACCCATTTGGGCAACTCCCAGCAAATTAGCGAAAGGGAAGCAGGATCCCGTTTGTTCGGGGTTTTGTTCGTGATGATTGCTGATGACTGCTGGTTATGACAACCTGTGAGAACGTTGGAGGGTCGAAACATAATTCTTAGGTTTGCATAGTCTGACACATTGTGTTTTCAATACGATCTTCATTGGAACCAAACATGCCTTGGGAGACTCTGCTTCGTGTTTTTTTCTCAAATAAGAAAATGCAAATATAGGGGCACTTCCCGCCACCTGTGGACAGTTGTTCCCTCCCACCTTGTGGCGCCCCTGCGAAAGACCTCTGGGGAACAAGGCCAAGCGAAGAATCCAAACCTCAGCGTGCGCAAAATGTAGCGCACTGCGGCCGGACTCTTCACGTCACAGTTTCAGCTGAGAAACCTGGAAAAGAAGTGAAGCCCAAATGCCACCCACGAGTAGCGGAGCTGCGGCCACAACAAGGCGGTGGCCACCCTTTTGGTGCATCAAATCGAGCATGGTGGAGACGAGGAAGAAAGGCGTCACAAGAATCAGGAGAGGCATCAGAAGCCCAAATGTTTTCCACGTCCACACAATCCAAGGGGCCACCTGTGACAACAAAATGTCATCGTCGTACGAGTATCCCAAGTCTAAATATGTTCGAACATGTTGTAGCAACAACAAATCACAACTCTTGCTTCGCCAAGCCGCCTATACAATACCATCAGATACCTACCAGTAGTACCGCACAACGCAGTGGTGGAAGCTTCAAAGATAGGAAACCTATAGGATAGGTTTGTCGTTGTGATGCATGGGTGTCAGAGCAAACCCACAGGCGGTTGAGGAGTCTCTTTTTCCATCTCTCTATGTCTCCGTCTCTCTGTGTCTCTCTTTATCTCTATCTCTATCTCTATCTCTATCTCTCTCTCTCTCTCTATGTCTCCGTCTCTCTGCGTCTCTCTCTCTCTCTCTATCTTTATCTCAATCTCAATCTCTCTCTCTCTCTGTGGCTCAAGACTTGCTAGCATAGCTGCACAAAAAGGTGCTGCGCTCCGACTGTGTGACCACAAGCGTTCGTAACTACGAGCTTAGATCAAGGGCCCCTAAATACCGAGGAACGCTACCTCAATTCGGACAGCAGTTGCTTCTTGCACCTGCCCGATATACGGACTAGCAGGGCAGCTCGTGGCACAACTCCGAGTAGTTGCCGTGGTCTTAATCCACAGCATGGATTCAGACGAAAAACTCCAAGTTCAAACGTTAATACGACTGATTCCAGCACTGGTATCGAAATGACTCCACAATAGGGGCCTGTTGGTGGGGGATCTCTCGGGGGTCACCCCCCACCTCCGTGCAATTGCCGGTTGGCTGCCACGCTTCAATTTTCCAATTCCGCAATTTCGGGCTCCTATTTCTTCATGGAAATTTCTCCATGAGGAACCTATTTGGTCACCCGCGCATCTTCAGGCCTTGGCGGTAATCCCGAAATTCTTAATCCAATCGGCAGCTGATCGAAAAACGGTCCGCCCTTCTTGATCGATAGATATATCTGTCAATATCTATTTGTATCATGCTGCATCGAACCTAATCTATCTATATCTATCTAAACTAATCAAGGCTGCTCTGCTCTAATATAATTTAAGCGTATCTAATCTATCTAGCTGTCTGCGTGTGTGGACTATATCGTATGAAACCTACCTTTCATCAGAATGGATTAAAAAAGGATCAGTAGCATTTACCAGAAATCTGAATGAGCATTAAAATTCTGGTATGTCACAACCTTGAAATCACAATATACAATGTGCACATCATTGGAGATTTAAGCACAAATCCTTTGTGGGAACTATATGTGGAAAGAAAATTAAACAACGGATTTGTCAAAATTTGCCAGCCACCTGCTAAAGCTGCTAGAAATTATCCTCTGTCTAGTGAAGCATGCAAAACAATGCGAAGTTGGCAGGTTTACACCGGTGTTGTGTCAGATTCAGCTATCGGGATGGTGATAATCCAACATATCCAACTATTCAAATGATTAACTAAGGCTCGGCAGCATTCAGCAGCAGTGGATATATACACTCTGCTACATCTTGTATGAATCCGCAGTCCTTCGGGACACAGCTTTTAAAATCTGATGAACCTTACATGATGAACCCAAACTGAGAAACCCGAAATGACAATGACACACAAGCAATATAATCACATTCAGACAAAACAAAACACTCATAGCCTGCTGTGGCTACACCTACCGTCACCCACAACTCCGGGCGATGGCTCCAGCCCTGGCATGTGACCATGTCTGGAAGCATCATCTTTCGCTTGCAACCTGGCTGGGACGGGCCAGCCCGGACTCCATCATGAAACAACCCGCAACATCCTCCAATATGAGCTGGCATCAGCTATCAAAGGGTGGTGGACCTCGTCCGCGAGCAGTAGCGTTTTCTCCAACAGGGGAGTCGCTAACGCCTGATTCTTGTGCGTCAACCTTTGCAAGGTAACGACCAGGACGCACACAGCATCACAGGCATCACACTGCTCGGGAAAGTCGGGCTGAGAGGGGGTCTGATTTTTCCCCTTTCCTGCGTCTGATTTTTCCCCTTTCCTGCGGACCACGGGTCACGGGCCATTCTGACATATGGAGCCGAGGATCGACTTGCCAGCAAGTTCTTTGCCATTTCATCCCATGGCTCCAACATGCTCCACCATGCTCATCCGATTGACTGCAGAGACGGCCTAATTATCCATAATTATCCCCATTTATCTTCTATTGAAATTAAAATGGCTCACAGTTGGTTGCTGGATGCTGGCACTCCCACCGCCTGAAGGCCAGCCACCATGCCCCAAGCATCCCACAAGCGGCAGGCGGCCAGCAGCTCGGCAGCACTCGGCACAGCACATCCTGCTTCTGTCTCAATATGTCTCAACATGTCTACTAAACTTGTTCCTCTTATCCCTGGGAGCCCGGGTTTTTGTCTTATGTTGTCGTTCCCTCTGTCTTCATTGCCTTATGTTGTCGTGTCATTTGTCCATCTTGCATGCCTATTTGTGATAGTTTTCGTCGCAGCCCTCTTTAATGCGCATACACATGTTAATTTTCTTCGGCCCCTTTTCATTGGAAAAAGTGATTTCAACATGGTTTCCAAGCCCAGATTCAAAGACGTGCTTTTGTAATGGCCCCACCAGATTAAAATCACTTATGGATACCTATGGAGATTTAACGCGCTGTGTGTGTGTGTGTGTGGGGGCGACCCCTGTACCAGAGGGCTATAATCAGATTTACTCTGGTGTCCAAGTTTTAACTATTCACTAGTAGGGGGCAACAAAGTCGCTGCATCTGTCGCCAACGAAGCTCCATACAGTAGACTAGGATATGGAGTCTGATCAACTCCACGTATCTGCAGTTTTTCGTCATTTCATTCTGTTCCGTGAACGACTGTTTTTATTTGGTGTGTACAGAACAGAATCCGTTTCAGCAGCTTCTTCGGACACAGTTCATCACAGCAGTCTCAATTTTCTTTTTTTGCTGAAAAAGGTCTAAACCTAAAACTGGAATCTCCAGATCCCTTGATGGGAAACAAAGTGACTCATAGACGACAAAGAGTCTGTCAAGCGGACCCCTCATGAGTTTCCCAGATAGCAAGTTGGCTCAGGGAAGGCCTCGATCAAATTGGGATCTTTGGGGATATGTCAATCTCTATATATATGTATGTATATGCATTTATTTATTTATTCATTTATTAGTTTTTTATTTATTTATTTTTATATTTATATTTACATTTATATTTATATTTATGTTTATACTTATATATATATATGATATTTCGTGATTGCATAATATTGCATATGTATATCCTAGCTGAGCTTGAAAGAACCTAAGCCAACCGCAGGAACCCGAGACATCCGGAGACCATCCGAGTCCGATTTCAAATGATTTCAAGGAAACCCTATTATAGACTCTAGACCAAATGTATACGATCCTTAAACTAACTTTCATGCATACGATCCTTAAACTAACTTTCAAGTCATCCGAAACATTCTGAAACTAATCCCAGATAATCCCAGACAAACTTTCAACCAACCCCAAATAATCTCCGAAATTCTCTGAACCACACCTGAATAGAATATATAAACATTCAAGAATATCTGAGCAGCCCTGAGATAATCCTAAGCCCTGCGAAACATCAATCCAACAATGAAAATCAATCAGTAAGGTGATGGAAAGTGAATTATTTCAAGCAATTCTTTGAGGTATCGCCTCCAGATGCTTCCAGAATTTTCAAGGTGTAAGGGGTGGGTATATAGAAACGACCAAGAGAAACCATCAAAACATAGCATAGGGTGTGCGCGCGTGCAAATGCAAGAGAACGTACAATAGCGCAGCGTCATCCACATGCGTAAGATTGCGCAAGCACAAGCGAACGTTCAATGCCATAGCGTCACGTATGTGTACAAGCGCAAGAGAGCGTAAATACAATAGCATCATAGCATGACGTGTGTGTGTGCAACCACACGAAAAAAATCAAATAGCGTAGCTGATGTATGCGTGCAGGTCGTGCAGGCGCCAGGAACTTACAATAGCGTAGCCTGACATGCGTGTGCAAGTGCAGACAACTTTCATGAACTTACTCTGGCGCAGTAATGGGCAATATGATGTACGTGTGCAAGTGGAAGAGAACGTTATTAGCGCATATTAGCGCTCCCCACCCCACCCCATCCCACCCCACCCCACTCCGTATGTGTGCAAGTGCAAGAGAATATGAGAAAGGGATCCTATGTGTACAACTGCGAGATAACGTTATCCACCCCACCCCTCCCATGAAATCCATGTACCATGACATACCATGACAGCTAAAATCGTGAACCAGGCCTCCGCATGCCACCCAAAATCACAAAAGTCTTTAAACAAAATTCGGCGCCACACCGTGGCTCAAGACTTGCTAGCATAGCTGCATAAAAAGGTGCTGTCCGACTGTGTGACTGTGTGACCACAAGTGTTCCTAGCTACTAGCTTAGATCCAGGACCCCTAAAACCCGGGGAACGCTACCTCACCCTCTCCCTCTTCCTCCCCCTCTCCCTCCGTCTCCCTCTCCCCTCTTGCGCCTGGCACGAAAAATGACACTCGTACGTCCAAAAGTAGTCCGACATGTGGTGCTTTAAGCATTTTCACTTTGAAATGTGCTTCGCGCAACAACCGCGTGCACTTTTTCGCCATCTCAACTTCCGGAACTGGTCTGTGATGCTTTGCCATTTTCCCTGCGAAACGCGCTTCGCACCACAGCTGCATGCACTTTTTGAACAGCTCAACTTCCAACTTTGCACGTTTTGACTTCGAAATGTGCTTCGAGCCACAACGGCATGCACTTTTTCGACAGCTCAACTTCTAAAAGCGGTCCGCAGCTGAGGTGCTTTGCACCTTTCGACTTCAAAATGTGCATCTCCAAAAGTGCTCTGAGCATCAGGGTGCTTTTGGCATTTTGGATTCGAAACGCGCTTCGCGCCACAGCCACGTGCAAACTTTGATCTCTCATCCAACCAGATAGCTCCGCACCCGCCGCTTGAGCGAGCCCCACAAGACATTGGAAAAAACACAGTGTTTCACGACTTTTCTACCTTTTCGCACACTTTGATCTTCCTTCTTCTTCTTCTTCTTCTTTCTCTTCTCTGATCTTCCTTCTAAGTTACTGACTCTCTCTTCTCTGGCTGTTCTTACAACTGTTGCATCTGGCCATACGTTGGAAGTTTGACTTCTAAACTTCCTTCGGCTAATTTTCCTACAGGAAAAGCGCAATGAGACATGCTGAAAAACTGCACTTGCCACATGATGTCACACACTTCTGGACAGCATTGGACGGCGAATCCCTTTGTTTCAGTTTCACTTCTCATTGACTTCCCACGACCTGCTTGGCGCCCTTCACCGGCATCTTTTCAATGACTTCTCTCCGACCCGACTGTCCGCCCTCTTCAACTACCGCACTTCGTGGAGGGAATTTGGCCTCTTCGACAGCAAGGGCCAAAGCACGGAGGTTGGCCCCAAAAAGGGAGGAAATTGGAAAAGCTGTTTCCACGGAGATGCGCAAGTAGGTGTCCTGAGAGAAGACAGTTGGAAAACAGAGACATGATGGGCTACAATGGTTCCAAGACAGGAACATTACAACGTACAAACGAGAAGCGGACGGCAAAAACGTGGAAAAACATGGGAAAAAACATATGTTTCATGATGTTTAGATCACGGAAGGAGACCCCGTTCCAATGCGTGCGTCGTCAAAAGGGGGCATCACAAAGCCCCAAACTCCGGCTTCCGGCTCCGACCGGCGGCTCCTCACTCCACTTGGCGAGGTCCTGGCTGGGTCCTGGGCACCGCCGGTAAAGTTCCGAAAAGTCTTGGCCGGATGTCTGCAGTGCAGCCAATAGCCTTCCAGCTGGCGAGGGCAAGGCTGGAAAAAAAAGAATCACATTGGATGAATTCTGACATGTTGAAGCTGTTATGAGCAGATTGGTGTAGCAAATTATGAGCGTTCTTTGCAGGTTTGATGGGACGAAGACGTGGGTGCATCAAGTGCGCCTGTTCACAAACCCACCCCTGAGCCTCTAAGCAATGATCGTATACGTGTTGGTTTACAAAAATACAACAAAACCGCCCAAATACAAAACAGAGCGCAAAGTGTTTGAAGGCTTCTGTCGCCTCGCGTGAAGCTGCGCCAAGGACACTGAGCTCAAAGAAAGGTCTGCGAGTTTGCTTTCGGGCGTTGCACCTTCCAGCTCCGCTAGAAGCCACTCTTCAATCAGCCTGAAGGCGAGGCAACTGTATGAGTCATCCACTCCACGAACGTTGCTCTCAAACCTCGTGTCCAGCAAATTCCTAAAGTCAAGAGCGCTTCTAAGACAGCACTTGGACATTAGATTTTAGATAAGAAAGTTCAAGAGAATTCTTCCACCTAGAATTGACACCGGCTCATGGGGTTTCATTGCAGAGAAAGACAATGAAAGACACGCTACACAAAATTACACAAACTCATACCGTCATACATACCGTTTTCCGGGCACCTGGCTCGGCCGGAGCGATCAAACACCCTGCTCCAATCGATTTTGTTCAAAGAATTCAAAGACCGTCCCCAAAGGTGGCATTCGACCACGGCGGAGCCAAAGGAGCTGGCCCAGAGCTGTGCCACCTGGCCAATTCTCTCAATAAACTTCCACCAAAGTGTTGCACCATGTTACACCCAAAGGGTCCAAACAGATCCAAAATATTCTCAAAGATCTAAGAGGTGTCCAAGGCTCTCATTGGAACAGCATGTTTCTACAGGTCGACATATGGGTTTGCATGGAGGTCTTTACCACCTGAAGTGTCGTTTTGTTGAGTAATATATATATATAATTACATATGCATAAATATAACACGCTCCTTTCAACTTGACGTGGTCCCTACATGCGGTGGGCATTGGTCAGTAGATCTTGCATCTGTCCTACTCTTGGTGGAAGTTTGGGTGTGGTATGGCGGACGCTCCTCATCCACACTTAGAAGAAATGCCATAGTCCACTTAGTTCACTGGTCATCACTGGTCATCACTGGTCACCACTGGTCCCAGGGCGCTCACAAGCGCTTGCGATTCCCACATCCAATGGCATGGCATGGCATGAGCCCGTCCGATGAATCCCATGAAGAGATGGCGCACAGCGTTTCTCAAACCCTCGAGCTGAATATGGTCAAAAATCAAAAACTACTATTTCATACATTTTTCATACTATTTCTATATCTGTACGACTTCAAGTGCTTGCAACTCATGTTCAGCATCTGTGACAGCAATCCCTCCGTAGACTTCTTGCATATTATGATTCCATGTGGGCGTTACAATCAAACACTCCCAGCGTGAACCCTCACTAGGTTTGGCGATTATGGTCGAGGCAGTAGCTCGAATATGCTCGCATATGTTTGCAAGACTCCTCCGTCAGTTTCGAACATCATCGCTCTGAACCCCATCCTTTTCATGGTACAATTTTGAGGATCACATCTGTCCTTTGTGCCCTGAACAAAAACATGAAAAAAGAAGCAAAAAAAATAGGGAAACAAACAAAGAACAAGAAAACAATGATTCTCGTTACCACACGCCTGCCGGTGCTGAAGCTTTCCACTGGTGGTCTTTGGAAGGCTTCGGGGCCTCAACAGCACCAGCCCCCAAACGGCCAAGCCATGCTCCTTCTCCACGTAGCAGCGCAGCGAGGAAGCCAAGCTCTCAGGGTAAACGTGGGGGTCACGGAGCTCCACAGCCAGAAGCAGCTGCTCCTGGGCCACGGCCATGGAATGCATGATATCCATCACATCTGTCACCGCGTTTCTTTGCATGTCAATGATGTGGGTTTTGCATCAATTTCACAATGAAGTATTGGACTGCAGCTGGGATGCGAAGGGGAAAAAGAGTCCTAGGATGTCTTAGTCGACACTAATTTTACCCACAAACGCCGTGTGTTGCCCAGACATTATGATAGGAGAGATTGCAGAAAATACTGCGTATACGCCGTATTTTCTAGTTTAGGCTTCAAAGTTTTCAGGGCTTAGGTTTTAGGGTTTAGGGCTTAGGGTTTGAGGTTTTAGGGTTTAGAGTTCGTCGTCTGGGAAATCTCAAAACACTGGCCCTGCGCAGGTGTTTGAGCATGTTGAAGGATAGTGTTTAAACAGCATTTGAACCTTCTGGGCAACACACAGCGCCTGGCCGTAATGTTACTTTCGTGCATATGTTGCCTGGAAATACCAGGTCCCTGCATGCCTTAGGACAAGTGTGAAGAAAAATCAAACGGAATATCAACATGTCAGCTACGACCGTGTCTGCCGTTCATTCTCTCCTCTTCAGTCACCGCAGAATTGCTGCAGGCCACAACGTGGCCTGGACGCACATGCTCGCTAGCCTCTTGCACTGTCTGCTCGATATCCTGCGGGTAGAAATTTTTGCCTCCGACAATGATGACGTTCTTGATCCGGCCACATACGTACAACCTTCCAAGGGATTAGGAATGGTATCTTTGCCAGACGCTCTGGAAGCCAGAGATGTCTTGATGCAAATCCACCGGAATGTGTTTTTCTGTCTGCAGCAAGGCAGAGCTGTCGCCATTTTTTTCAGCATATCAATTTGAGAGTTTGGGCGATTGGGCATGCTGTCGCTTCCATCTATAAAATCACTCTCCCCTCTTTGGAACATCGGATCGGCTTGCACTCTGGAAACAAATGAATGCTTTTCTTCATGAATTGACCGACTAACAGTCGAAAAAGGTTGCAAAATCCACGCTTGTGCGATCTTGCCACCCATCTGCTTGAAGAAACAGTTCCAGTTCCAAAGTGGTTCGACTAAAGTAGAAAACTATCCATCATATTCCATCACAACAGGTTGAAGTCATCAAAACACAGGGAGGTCATTCCCGAACCCTCGCGCCTGCCACCACGCACAACGCCCATATCTCCTGTTCTTAGAAAAGTCCTTTGCTCCTCCTTTTGGTGCAGCCGGGCATGAAATATCTCTTCAGTGAGCTCCGGTTTGCCCCAATAACCGCAGCCTTTACCTCAGATGGCGAAATGGGATAACTTGTTGCCCATAGATAACCTGAGATGCTGGAGATAACTTGAGAGATGTCTCACAAGATCTCACACAAGATGCCCAGAGATACCAATCATAAAGGACGTGTCATTGCATTAACCATCATCTGTTTCTGCCACAACCAAAGTTTCAGAATAGGCAACTTAGAAGCTTGGCGAATCCAACCATATCTCACCTTCTTGTCCTGAGTGTTGAAGCTCAAATGGGACACTCTGCGCCGACATATACGCACAAATCCATTGTGTCTATCGTTGACAAGTGGGTGCTCTTGGCTACATGTTGATTAGAAAAGCATATTGGCAACACTGCAGCAACTCCAGGGAAAAAAACTAATGATGCTAATTGTTAGCCGGTGTCAAGTCAGCTTTCTTGGAATTTCTTAAGGACATGAAAATCATGGAAATCGCATAGAAATCGCATGGAAATCTCCTTCAGGAACTTCTGTCTTGGTCACGGGGTCCACGATCTTCAAGCAAATCCCTTCCCCGGAAGTGCCACACTCGGCCGCCCTGGTGGAAGCGAACTCCTCCGCCACGTGTTCCGGGCCTCCGCAGGCGACTTTCACCACATGCTCCGCCAAACCTTAGGTGAAAAGATCAGAGACCAGGTCGATAGGTCAAGACTGGGAAAATGCCATTGCGAGTCTTTGAAACTGGGTGGCAAAGCTATGCAAAGCTTATTTCAACAAGTCACTTGGCAGTATTTTATCGATCTTCCAGTGCTTGCAAAGCCCTTTCTTAGCTCTTCGGATTACGCAATAATAGTCTTCTTCTTACAGCAGGTGGACATCCACAAACAAATCATGCAACAAATCCCTAGGCTAGGCTCTAGACTCTAGACTCTAGACATTATCAAGGACAACACTTCTTGCACTCCAACCTTTTTTCAACTTGGGGAACTGTGGTATTGCACGTGGCACCTTGGATATTTTGTATCTTTGCCATTCTTTAACATTGAAGACTGTGCGATGTAACATCAGCGGATTGGACCTCGACAATGACCCGGTTTCGAAAAAAGACGCAAGCGGTCCAAATCCAACTGGTGTGAGTCATGTACAGCAAGTCTGCTATTGAAAATTGAAAGTTTTTGAAACCCAATGTTCCAACATATTCCAGGGCGCCATAGGCAGCAGAGTAGACCCCCTCGCGTAGACCAAAGCGCTTCCAAGTACGCAACATTTCCAGCCGGGTGCGCACATTGATTGGTTCTGCGCCATCAAGAGCAACCCTGGAAGTTGCGGACGCAATGGGAATCTGAACCCGAGATAATATAAAACCCCTGGTCTGGATTGATTACTCAATTACTCGAAAAGACGGTGTAAAGACGTGAAGAGCATCAACAGCCGAAGAAAATGATAAGTGGATAGTCCAGGAACGTCAGGCTTGAGAGATCCAGGTCCAACAGTTCAGGGCCAGCAAGTTCCATTCTTCGAGCCGTCAGCTGGTAGCCAAAGTGGGGTGCTATCGTGTGAGTGGCGCGGTACCGCGTGATCAGCTTCGGCCACAACAAGGGATCTTGGATGAAATCCATCGGAGAAATGCCCACGGTCTGGCAATTCCAGACCTCGGGTTACCAGGGTTACCGAGCCAGCAGAGCGCGCGCAAAGTCAAGCAATGTCAAGCAAAAACACTCAGAAAAAGATGACGCAGAGATAAAAAGGCTACGGTCGAGTATGGCCGAAAAAATGACTGCCCAAGAAAAGAACTGGGCCATATTCCTTTTGTATAGCACACAGTTCTAGACAACAAATCTGCACTGCTCAGCTAGGGCACCACAGAAGTGAGGTACCCGCAGACCAGCCCCATGTCATGATACTGTGGGAGCCAGATGAGCACAACATCGTTGGGTCCATAAATCTGCGCTTCATCTCGCTGCACGCTCCGGCAATTTCCCGGAGACTCCGGCGGAATCAGACAGTTGGTCAACAAATTCCTAGCTCAACGCTCAGCACAACGAAGAACTCTTGCAGCACCCAAATATTCTGAATTCTTTCAAAAGCAATCCAAACACAAATGAACAAGAATGAAATAGCGAGAGATGAGAGAAGATGGGCTGCGTTCTTGACGTTTGAAGAGATGAGTGAATGCGAACAAAGACTCAGTGGGTGATTCAGCGATTGACATTGACTGAGAGCGAGTGACAATTAGAAAGCTAAACAGGGAGACAATGTGGGGAGTCAGAGCGAGTTGACTGATGTAGAGCGAGTGAAATGGTCAAAGTGAGTTGATGAGTAGAGTCAGCAATCGAGGAGGTCAGTGGAATGAGTGGAATGAGTCAGTGGGACCAGTCGCAGGCGCTTGACGACAGAGGAGAAATGTCAAACTGCGGAACTTGGGTGTCTTGGGTGTACAGTGCGCGGCGTCAGACCTCCGTAATTTCACAGGACCGTTTTCTGTCCAGGTGTGTCTCTCTCCAAGTGAAGTGGTACACCGATACACTGATGCATGATCCCTCAGGGTTCAGCCCAAAAAACCTTGGACAACATGACAAACCACCGGTGAAAAGGAACACTTGCCGAGATTCTCGTGAGAGACCATGACCCCCTTGGGAGCTCCCGTGGATCCAGAGGTATACTGCAAGAAGGCCAGGTTGTGAGGCAAAATGGTGGGCATCGTCACATCTTCATGGACCTTCCTTACAACAGCTCCCCGATCAGAAGAGCGACAAGCAAAAGAACCCAGCCTTCCATCAGAATAGCTATCAGTATCAACATCACATTGTACTGTTTGCAAAAGTTATCCTCAACCATTCACCATTTTTGTATGTTTTTGAGGGTGCACACCTGTTTTTGGCAATTCTTTCTGCATCGTTATATAATTTGTTCCATTCCTGTTTCAAGTTGCACGGCAGCTTATTTTCTGGATTGTTTGCAGGACATTTGCAAGTACAACGTAGCCCTCTGCAATTCTACATCATTTTACTGCAAATAGCACGTATGCGATTTGAATTTCCAAGGTGGAAAATGCTGCAAGTGGTTCATGACTTGATTTTTCCCGGAAGCATGGTGAAATGTTAACTTCTCATTTGGCCTATGTGGGCCTCGGCCCCATTGTCTTTTGCACAGCGAAGAAACCCAAAAAGGACAAAACGGGCACACAAAGCGACAAGCGGGAAAAGGAAGACTCAAAAGCAAGCTAACAAGCCGAGAAGAAGCCAAAAAATAGGCCAACCAAAAAAAACAAGAAAAACAGAAAAAGAAACGTACAAAAACATAACGCTAAAAAATAGATAAATCCCAAAACCGTACAGAACGCAGAAAAACACGGAAGCAGCCAAGAAGAAATCAGGAAAAAACAATTGGTACCAAAAAAAACTTCATAAATTCCTGCGCTGTCTTCATTGATTTGTGCACCGAAGATTCAAGTTGCTCGTCACCTTCCAAGAGATTTCAGGCCAATCAGCATTGATAAAAGCAGCGGTCGACCACCAATATTTGGAGCTGGTCAAGGCAACCTCCCGTAGAAAGAGGAGCAAGATGGAGCAAGCAAAAAGATTCCACGCAAGATCTGAAACTGTCATGTTCACACTTTATCACACTTTCACCCTCAAGCGTCTTCCAACGCACATGTGACTCGAATTGACTCGGAAGGCAGGAATGGTGATGGGAAATCGGAAATATGCATTTTAATGCACAAAACAGTTGCTCAGTTACTCCTATTAAACATCAGAAAGTTTGGCCTTCGCACCGCAATCTGCTTGGATGGCTGTAAACTTTTGAACGCTGGACGCTTGAGTGGGTACCGGTGGATAGACAGGCACTGCTGTCCGGCAAGACAGTAGGCTACCAATGAAGGCGTCCAGGAAATCCAGACCAGGCTCGTAGACCAAGAGAATACGGTCTCCACAAGAGCTGATCTCCAACAACCTGGGAAGCCGCCGAAGGCTGAAAAATGAAACAGTACATAGATATACACAAGTTACATAGTAATATTGACATGCTATTGACATTTCATGAAACAATGAAACCATAGTTTTTACAAAATCCTCAAATCAAAACAGAACTAAATGCCAAAGGATAAGAACATCTGCGCCACTTGCGAACTTCGAGCCTTCAAACTCGAGCATGAACGCGTATCGGACTCTTCCCCACTGGCATCGCAAAATCTGAACGTTGTTTTCTCGGACGTTTTCAAGGCCCAATATGTAACCTGATAGTGCCAAAATGTTTAACAAATCCGTTGCCGGCACAGGTTGAATTTTTACAAAAGGCACCACGAATTACATGAAGGACTTTGTTGGCAGGGTAGTTGAACTTCAAACTCAAACCAGGGGGTGGGTCCCAGCCACGTAATCGTTGAAGGTCTTGCAGTCAGATGATTCTAAGTGGGGTCGCAGCTTGTCGACCAAGGCAGCTCCAGCTGCGGTTTCTGTTCCAGTTCGTGGGACAAAGCAGCAAAATAGAATCATACTCCCAACCAGAATGGTTGCTAAGAAAAATTGCACCATCCAGCGGTTCAGATTCGGCTCTTGGAATTGCAACCTACCAACTCCGGCAACTCTATCACCTCCCATCTGCAAAAGAAGCAAACCCTGCCCATTGCAACTTTCATCTTCTTCGGTCCATGATCTGGCCACTGCGTTGAGAATTCCATGGGCAACACAAAGGCCGCAAAGCCATGGCGTCGAAACCATGGTATTGTAGGTGCAAGATTTGGAAATGTAACCGCAGCAAACCCCTCAAAATCAATTTCCTCACCAAGCCGCTGCTTGCGTGCCCATGCTTCAGGAAAGGCATATCCACCTTACGTTTCCTAGTACGAACCACAAGCTGGTAGGATTCCACCCCGTGGCTTGCATTAGGATTACGCATTGTGTTTGGGCTCATCAACTCCCCAACAGGCATCTGCATGTGTCCATTTGTGCATCGGTTTTTTGAACTAATTATCCACAATGTCTACCTTGAGTCTCCAAAGATGGCAGAGGAGATGGAAAGCGAGGGCAACAGATACTGCAATGCGACGTGGGGCACAAGGTGGCCAAACAAAAATGCATGTAAACAAAGGTTTCTTCATACAGCCTACCAGTAGCGCCTACACGAGGCAGGGCGGAAGTTGTCTTAGGGTTATACTATAAGACCTTTTTCATCTATAGAACTTGCATGCACCGTGCGCCAACCAGGCCCGTGCGTGCGTGCTTTGTGCGACAGTGATGTACTGTTCCAAAGGTCGCACTTGAAGTTCCACACTTCACACTGCACTCTTCACACTGCACACTTCACACTTCACACTTCGCACTTACACTTCACAGTCCACACTTCATCTCATCTCATCTTATCTGAGCTCTTCTCACCTCATTTCAGCTCTTTTCATCTCATCTCATCTTTTCTCATGTCTGATCTAGGTTCTTCTCAACTATTTTCATTTCATCTCAGCTCTGTGCACCGCTTAACCTTTCAAAATTTCTCATCTCTCGAAGCTCTTCTCAACTCATCTCAGCTCTTCTGCACGTCAGAAAGCTTCTCGAGTCAGAGAGAAGTCTCTTGTGCACAAAAACCGTTGCGCACAGAAAGCTTTTGCACAAAAAAGTTTTTGCAGTGCAGGGGCAAAGGGGGCCGAAGCGTGGGTTTCCGACGTTGCGCTGTGACGCTCCCGGGGGCGGGTGGCGCTGCGACGCTGCGACGCTGCGACGCT
>Ga0126342_10003060_pt1 | contig 27173 bp, 29 predicted proteins | sample Cyp1metagenome_FD_92528 | JGI IMG/M metagenome (GOLD analysis project Ga0126342, IMG submission 92528) | Coral microbial communities from Lord Howe Island, Old Settlement Bay, Australia - Cyphastrea 1 metagenome | ecosystem: Host-associated > Invertebrates > Cnidaria > Coral ... | reverse complement strand
CAGCCCATAGGTCGAGGCTGGGTCTTAATCTATTCTAGAAAAAGGGGCCCCTCCTGAGCCAGATATATTGCAGTCAGAGGCAGGTGGTCGAACATGTGGTCGTAGTGGCGAACCTGACATGGAGTGGTTGCAGATACCCCAATATATGAAAAAAGGTCTACGTCTATACATTTGAGCCATGTTCTCCTCGGTTTCCTTGCAAAAACATGAATGTCGTAAGCCTAATGCCAACAACCGAGGTGTAAGCTCCCGATTATGGTAAGTCAGTACCTCCCATTTGGGGAGTGTAAGCCTAGCTCCCAATTCTGGAAAGTCATGTGTGGACTGTTCATGAGTTTTGGGGGTTACCACATTAGCAAGATATGCTGATTTCGTCGGATTTTATCACCGACTTTCTCTCTCAGAAAATAAACAGATATCTTTGATACTTAAGACCCCTGTCAAACCCAACCCCCCTATAATTCATATATCTTTGATAGTTTAAACCCCCATCAAATCATATCAAATCCTTACATAACTGATAGTGGTAAAACCCAGACATTCTATCTATAGCTGTGATGCTTATATTTCCCACTAAAACATCCCACTTTAAAGTGACTTTTTTCTTCATCGCTCACCTCCCCAGCACTCTACCGAGGCGCGCTTGAACCTGCGCGGAGGCCTTGAAGTTGGGCAGCTGATCCAACGGCAACAGCAGCAGAGCGGTCTGCAAAGCCATGATCCTGGGACAATATGGAACTTGTTGGGCTTCACTGGTGGGAAGCCAAATGCCTGGAATATCTGGAATCTGCCAAAAAAAAAAAACCAGAGCGTTGGAGGACATCAATAGGTTTCTCAACTGATTTTTCTTGACCTGAGACATCATATGGAGACTCCGGGGACCACAGATTCTAGTCTATGTTTAGTATTCACCATCTATTTTTAGGGTTACCCAATTCTGACCCATAACAATATGGCAGTGTGTCAAAACCTTGTACCCCTGGTGAACATCAAAATAGCTGGTAAATGGATGTTCATCCCCCTAAAAATGGTATAAATAGGTATTGATCCATACCCATATGGACATAACAAAAACATGGCTGCCCAGCTGCCACATGAGTAGCCCGAAGTGCGACAAGGCGTGCAGGATCAGAAGACCAAAGACCAAGGTCAGGTAGAGGGGCAACAAGCGTGGCACGTTGTGCCTTTTTTAGGGGCGATTTCTGATGGAAAAGAACCATATGATGGGGATGTGATGGGGATAATATTTCTAGATATACTGGGGATATACCAAGTATATGATGAAACATCATGCAATTAATAGTCATATAGTGAAGTTTAATGGGATATCACCAAGTATATGAGATTTCACAAAACTCGGTGGCACCCCAAACAACAAAACTTCCCAATTGCTTGGAGGATTTGGTACCCCTATTTTTGCTGGGAAGAACCTCAAAACTCTTAAATCCTCCATGATCTCTCTATAGTTGTTGATTGGTGGGCTGTTTTTGGCATGGGGCTGTAATACGCCGCCCTTGGGAGGCTTGTTTCTTTTGAGCTGTTTGGTTTGGGGCGAGGTCGGGGATCTCTGTTTTTTCACGTTGATAGGACGGCTTCCGTTGATGTTCCTTGTTTTTATGTGGCGAAGTTCTAGCGTTCACAAACCCTGGAAAACTGAAGTTTGGCCATGGACTGTAATGTTCAAACCTGAACCAGGCCGGAATCATTTCGAGAACTGTGTCAACAAACACTACCCATTTTGATCCCAAAAAAATCCCGCCAGAGATTCCTCATCCATCGCCGGAAAATCGTCCAACTCTGGGATTCACCACCATGGTTTTCTGTGTATCGAAAACTGTCGGATCGTTCATAACGGTTGGATCCTCCTTTTTTGGTATTCTCGCCTGAACAGAAGTTGCTGAACCCAACAGAAGTTGCTGAACCCAGCACTTGGCCTGAACAGAAGTTGCTGAACCCAAAATATCGCTTTGAAAAGTGGCTTCTCGACATTGAAATTCCTGGCCGTTTCCGGTCAAATCTTCATCTTTACTCGAATCCCTATTTTTCCCTGTAAAATCATGTTTTTCTCTTGAAGTACTGTTGATGGAAGAAATCCTGCACCACCAAAAGGATGGTTGAAACCCTATAGTGGGATAAACCATCGTTTTCAACTGGTGATTCGGATTTCGCAACCATCCACAGTAGCACTCAAATCATAAAAATCCCAAGCTTTTGTTGGATAAAAATCCCTTAGAAAATCAGCAACGCCCAGCCCGCCGTGCCCGCCTTAGCCGCAGCAAGGCATCCGACTCCCCCCGCCGCGAGCGACGCTTGGGGCCGCCGTCCACGTCCAGGGCCAGGAAGGAGGACCAGGAGAAGGGCAGAAGAAAACCTGGAGAAACGGGGATTGAAAATTGTCATATATATATATATGGCTAATATTGGTGAATATTCCTGAAATATGATATTGTTAATATTCCCCAATAATGGTCAATATATATATATATACATATATATGGTGTGTATATATATATATGTACTGGTTGGTGGGCTTAACCATCTTGAAACATATTAGCCAATGGGAAGGATTATCCCATATATTATGGAAAATAAGAAATGTTCCAAACCACCAACCAGATGTGTATGTATATATATATATGTGTTTTATATAACTCTATATATATATGTCATATATATATATATCCATATCATTCTAGATCTATGGGGATTGATTTTATCCATATCATTCCATATCTCTAGTCAACCCTGGATTTTGCCAAACCATGGTTTATTAATTAGGGGGGTACTCCTCCAATCGTCATAATCTAATACTTAAATTGTACTTAAATGGTACCCTCCCAATTAAACAACCTAGGGGTTTACCAATCCAGGGTTGACATTATGGGGCTTGATTTTTTTCATATATGCCAATTGGACCATATTGGTGAATATGAAAAATATCAACCATTGGACCATTGGGGAATATTAGCCATATTTCAGGAATATTAATTATGTATATGTGTGGTTACTATTGTGGTTCATTACATGTAGTTAATATGTGTGTTTAATATTGCTTAATGTTGACCCGACTGGACCATATTATATACATATGGTTAATATATTGGTGAATGTTCCTGAAATAATGGTTGATTATATATTGTTAATATTCCCCAATAATGGTGAATATATATATATTATATATATAGTTATTGCTCCCAATTGGATATAGAATGATACAAATAAAAGATGGATAAAATCTGTCAACATCAATCCCATAGAAATCCCATGGGCATAGCATCCATGGCAACCTATGAATCTATGTTCATATATCCCAATTGGACACGCCCCAGAAAGATGGGTGAAACTATCGATTACATATGGTTCATATTCCCCAATAATGGTTGATTTATCCCAATGATGTTGGGGGATTGACAGATTTTATCATATTTTATCTATATCATTCTAGATCGAATCAAAGTATTATCTGATCTGATCCAGCTTCTTCATGTTTGTCTATAAATGTGTTACGTGGATGACATGGATGAAGATATAATAAGATATATAGACTATAGGTAGATAAGATATCATAAGATATATAAGATAAATTATGATAAATTCGTAGATAGACATGAAGATTTGTCTATAGATGAATGGTGCTTTAGAAACCGGTTAAACCTGCCTTAAAATGTACCCTCTGGTAAATTAACATAGACCCTGGCAGATAGGGGTTGGAAGACTAGTTTCCATTAAAAATTGGTGATTTTCAGGGTCTATGTTTGTTTACCAGAGGGTATATCATTCACCAAACATCAGGGGATCTTTCTGTGATATCCCAACAAACGGCATGGTGAAATCCCCCTGAATCTTCTTCGGTGGCCGGTTGAAATCTGTGGGTTAAATCACCCAGCGGTTGAATGTCTACGGGCCTTTGCCCCCCATTTTTGGCATGAAAAAAGTAGGGAAAATGAATGAAAATGATGATGTTTACCATGAAATTCTGTACTTCATTTTCAGATAAACCCAATTTTCAAATGGAAATCTCTGCAATTGTGGAGAATGCCTCCACCAAAACCCACCGCACCTAAGGGCGACTGCCAGGGCAGGCGTTCAGCCAAGGACGCCAGGCGACTCCGCGCCTCGCAACTCGGAGGCCCCTTTGGGCGCTGAGTGTTCCATCAGTTTGCATCATTGAATGATGATCAGTGGTTTTTCCATGTTCCATGAGTTTTTCCATTTTCCATCAGTGTTTTCATTTTCCATCTATTTTTCATATCATGTTTTGGGGCTCAGGGGTGATTTTAGATATACTTTTGGATAGGGAATGATGAGCTACACCAGCCAGAACATCATCACTTTATTTGTAGATCATATTAGTGGGTCGATATGCTAAATCCAGAAAATATAAACCAATTTTGGGTGGTTTTTTGGTGCCGTCCGAATTCTAAAACTCGGGTTCACTGGTTGCGATGCAAAAAAAAACGATCTTTGATCCATATCTGTGTGAATACTTGTGCACTTGCGCAATCTCCGTATCAATCAATACATGACATAAAGTGCAAATACATAGACCGTGCAAAATATGGAGTTGGGATGCTACGTTCGTCATCGGATGAATGATTTCCAGGGTCTTCTTTTCTGCGGGTGGAATGCTATTATAAGTTATGTAAAATCAATATCTAACTATCTACAGTATAAATTTAGAGTTTCATATCAATATATCAATATTAACAACACTAATAATAACATCATATCAATATTCATATGGTTATCAATATTACTCTGTCAACTATATATATCATATTACTGTTCTTATTCATATAATCTATATTATATATATAATAATATACATACATAGCACGTATCTATTCCCCACCCCTCGGCCTTGCCCAGCTCCCGCCTCCGGCTCCTCAAAGCTCCAGGACTCTCGCCGCAAGAGCTCTTCCAGCACGGTGTGGGCCACCGTGGCCTAGTTTTGGGACACGGGGAATTCATCTGTGAAACATGGTTTGGTGTATATTTCAAGCCATGGTTCTGGCTATACAGCTATATTATGGAATGCTCCAAAAAATGCTCGAAATATGAAAGTACATAATAGTACCTATTAGTAGTTTTAGATTATAGGTGATACAAGTATCGTAGAATGGTGATGACCGGTAATTTTCTCAATATCAGATCAGTGGGGAGGAGAAAACTTCCCCACCTGCAAGGTGAGGACCCAAGACTTCGAAGAAGTTGCGGACGACTCTTCCACTTCGTCCTGGTTTCCACGGGTGATCCACGGGTTTCCACGGGTGACAGACCATGGCATGCCTGGATTTCCCATGGTTTTCTATGGGAATGCCATGGTCACAAGAAAACCATAGAAAACCCAGGTATGAACTAGAAAAAACTGGTTGTTGTCCATAGATTTTCCATAGATTTTCGGGTGATAGCTGAGAATTCTACTGGGGATATGTTCCAACCTTATTGTTGGCAGCATCCAAAGGTGCCAGCGCCAGCGCTGCTTGGGGCGATCCCGCGATCCCAGTAAGGAAACACTCCAATGGCCCCACATCATGTTACTTCCGAATTGCTCAAAGCCCATTAATGCCTTGCCATTGCCGTTGGTATTCACTGCGCGGTCATCCATGACATCATGTTATATGTCATATTCTTGCGATTCTTGTGTATATGTCCTTGCCTTTGCTGTCACTGTTGCTTTGTCAAACAGACAGGATAAACTACAAGTTCTTTGGTGGCGACCGGGTTACGGGTCAACTAAAGCCGTTTTTTGAAACTTTTGCTAGAGCATTGCTAGCGGGGATCTAGCGGGTAAAATTACGTACAAATTAGCAAAGTTGAGCCGCAACCTCAAAAATATAGGGAAATTGTTGAGTAGCACAGAAAATCACTAAGACATCCTTAGGTTTAAGGAGCTAAGTGTTACATCTTGACGTTTCTTCATGTTGAAATAACAAGCAGACAGGAACACAAGAAAATATCCTTGAACATGGGTGTGGAAAAAAACTAGCGCAAACCTAGCGAGTTTGCTAGCGCTGCTTTGCAGAATTGGTGAATTTAGTTGCGTGCCGCCTCATAACGAAGCGGAAAAACCACTAGGTCCACATTATCAACTAGTACAAAACTTCTGTCAACTATTTTTGGCAAATGGTCATATATGTTTTATTAATTCTGTTTTTAATGTATATATGTCATATAAATATATATCACTTAAATTATATCTCTGTTTTTTCCTATACCCCCCATGATCCCTGTCCTCGGCGCCCATTGCATCGCTTTTCTTCTTCCTTTTGCTCTTCTTCTTCGCCGACGTCGTGAAGATCTTCTCACGCTCCGCCGCGGGTGGCACCTCGGGCTCCTGTGCAACGACGCCGTGGATGCCGTGTGGACATGGGGAACTTCACCAGCAAAAGGTTGATCTTACGATTAAAAAAAAAAAAACTGTAAGGTGAAAATGTGTTTTTTTATGGTGGAGGGTTTTCTGATTCAGTTTAGCCTATCAAAATTCATGAATCAATCGTGTTTGGGCCAACAAACTCCGATGATGCCTCAATCCCCAGTGAATTCCCTGTGCTTTCAATCAACATCTTGCTCTTGGCAACATCAACATGTAAAATCACCATGTTTACCCTCTGGCAATGACTGTTACAGTTTGCTATTGAAGCCATGGCCCATAGAAATAGTTAGATTTACCCATTGAAAATTGTGGATCTTTCCAGTTCGTTATGTAAACGTTTATGTTCCATTGGGATAATCAATGTTCCATTGGGATAATCAATGGGCTTTTATTGTTCATTTCTTAATGGATTCCATAATGGGTGATTTTCCTTGACGTTTTTTCTATATTTACCACCATTAACCATCATTAACCACCATTAACCATCATTAATCACCATTAATCACCATTAATCACCATTAATCACCATTCCAGAGGGTACCCTCCGGTAAACTAACATAACTATGGAAAATCAACATTTATAGGGAATTTTCCCATGAAAAATTGTGATTTTCCATAGTTATGTTAGTTTACCGGAGGGTACCATGTTTTTTGGGCAAAATCCTGTTGATTTCCCCCTCCAATGGGCCTCCTCGGACTCGGCAACGGACTCTTCGACTTCCACGCGGCCCCAGCGGCGTCCTCATCGAAGGACGCTGAGAGATGACCACGCTGGGTGCGAACGAAAACATCCAAACATATCTTGAAAAAAGATATAGAACATTATAGAACTATGTGGATCAACCACATAGATCAACATAAATCAACGACATAAATCTATAAAACCAATTTATGTTGATTTATGTTTAGAGGAATTGGATTCAACTCGAGTAATTACATTAGGATTCTTAGGGTTAAGAGCTGATACAAGAATATCATTGTCAATTATCAACAAAAAGTAGAGACTTCATTGGGAGTGATTATGAAGTGTTTAAAGTCAGTACGTCAACAAGTGTGGAAAAAATCAACAAGGATGGTGACGTCAATAAACCAAAGCAAAGAAACAACTCCAAAAACAGCTCCATGTTGTGCTGGTCAAACCAAACAATTTGAATTCCTGAGGTCTACGGGTCTACGGATCACTCTCAGTAGTCAATTTGCAGCTCTTTCCCAACAAAAATCCAGAAAGAACACTGTCGCAATTTTGGACATCTTGAACTCTTCGCTTTAAAGCAGAAAATTACGCTTTTGCCGTGCAAATCACCATTTTGATGGTATCCTCAATCCAAACGCCATGTGTTTGTCAAAATGGAGGATACCATCATTACACACCAATTATTTCAGAGAAAATCATGGGGATGGGTCAAAACCCTGGTACCCCTTCTGTTCACATCAAAATAGCTGGTATTTATGGATGTGAATAACCCACTAAAAATGGTATCATAGGTATTGACCCATACTCACCAGATATCATCAGGTAATCCCTCCACGATGCGTTTCCTCCATTCGCCATGGATGCCAATGAGGCTTTCTTTGGCGCCGTGGGTGGAACGCCTTTGGACTTGGTCACCTTGGTCACGAAGTCCTGTGGCCAAGTCAGGGCCGGCTCAATGGAATGGTTGGATTCAAACACCGACAGTAATGATGTTATGAGATTTGGATACCCTCTGGTAAACTAACATTGACATTTTTAGCATCACCCTATCATCCCATGATATATGGTATATGTATGGTATATATGCTTGGTATATGTTGGTATATACCCTCTGGTAAACTAACATAGCTATAGAAATCACCATCTTTAATAGGTAAATCAACTATTAATGGTCATTTTCCATAGCTACGTTACATTACCAGAGGGTAGATTTGGTGTGATTTTAGGTATTAAACATGATAGTCATTGGATTCAAAGTTAAATCTACAGGTAACCATGGCTACCCTCAATGAAGAGGTTTTCTGTAAAAATGTCAAGTTTTCCTGCATCCAATTCCAATCAAAACTCAGTGGATGGCCAACACTGGGAATCACTAGAAAAGGTAGCCAGATTCTGGAGTCCATCGATGGCACACACAGAAATAGTTTGTTCATGTTTTTTGGCCATTGATCGCTGGTGTTTTTTCTTTCAACGTGGATCAAACACTCCATCCAAAGTTGGAATTTGCACAAAAACCAGCACACCGAATATCCCAAATCAGCCTATATTCTGAACCACTATATTATGAACCATATTCAAATCAGGCTATATGATGAATTTCCAAAAATCAGCCTATACCCAGTTTGCTGATGCCACAGCGTCCTGTGGGGCCTTTTCAGCCGAAACTGGCGGAACAGGCAGAACAGGCGGTGGCGGCGGACGGACAGTCTCCTGCCAACAACGAGAGCATGGACGTCAAAGTCAATAGTTAGCAGATTACTAGAAATGTTCATCTTGAAAACTAAGGTGTGTAATAGAAATTTGATCGCTATGTCCTTTTCAAAACTGGTGTTTAGAGAAAATAGCAGCCAAACCAAGGTGATTTGTGGGATGTTCCAAAAATTCAAAGGGACTGCATCAATCTGGTTGAGGTCGACAAGGGCATAGCGATGGTGAACCTCCACAAATTTTGCATACTCCACTGATCACAAAACATACCCTCTGGTAATTTGTAACAGTTTGCTATTGAAAATGACCCATAGAAATAGTGGATTTTCCCATGAAAAATGGTGATTTTCCATAGCTATGTAAACGTTTACCAGAGGCTATCCCATTTTTAAACCCTGAAAATGGTCAATTCTTTTTGGCAAGTGGTCTGCCAACCCCCTCTTTGACAGGGGCTGTGTGAGTGCGGGGGATGGTATCCCAAAAACATATCCTTCTATCTTCAATTGTTTACTATATCCGCCACTTTCCATTGGTCAATCACGATCTCAGTCCAAATGTTCCCACAAGGTTCACAACAACATATCCCAAGAACAGGAAGCTTTTCCTTACGACCATCACAATAAATCGGTGGAGACAATTCTATCCTAATAATTTTCCAAAAAACACATCCCAAAAAAAATATCACCAGTTCATAAAATCCTAGAGCTCACTGCCACCAGGCTGACAGCACTGATGGACTCCTCCCAGAAAAAGTAATCATCGGCGCCGTCCGCGTCGTTCTTCGCCACGTCCGGCGCTGGACTGCGGACCTGGCTGAGGCGAACAGTTGACCGTGATCTATGGGTTTTACATATTATATATATGGTTTAATGGGTTTAATAAAATATGGTGACTATAGAGGTTTAATCAACAAGAAACAGGGATGTTAGTGGATATACCCTCTGGTACACGTTGACATAACGAACTGGAAAATCAAAACCATTTGAAAAATGAGTAAATCCACAAAGTAAATCACAATTTTCAATAGCAAACTGTTAAATTACCAATCCAGACTACTGTCATAATCACAATCAGAGTGTGAGTTTTTGAAAAACATACTTATACAGTCTTATACTACGGTTATGATTATGATAGATGATTAATGATTATGACTGATGATTAATGATTATGGTGACATTGATATGGCGATCGTTTGAATAGAAATAATGGTTAATTTATGTCGACATCATTACGAAACATCATTATGATGTTACCACTAATGATAATATGATCATGTTGAATGCTGTTCTGATTGTGATATGTATGTATATATATATAACTATTGATAGCTATTAATAAGTATTCTAATAGTAGTATATATTAATATATCACAATATTGATACACAAATATGCTATAGTTATTTCACAACATTGATACAAATAGATAAGTAGTATATATATATATACATACCCTGTGGTTATTTAACATAGCCATGGAAAATCACCAATTTTCAATAGGTAAACCATCTATTTCTATGGGCCATCTATACCATGGCTATGTTAGTCATAACCAGAGGGTATATATTATATTGATACTAAATGCTATTCTCTACTGACCTACATACCGCCCCCATCTCGGGCCAGTCTCCGTCATCATCAGAAATTCTACGACCGTGGAGATAGAGGTTGAAAAATGATGATATGAAGAATATAAGGGTTTATCACAAGTAGAATATCTGATGATATAAACCTCTATCTGATGATATGATGATATATTCCCTCTATTCTGACCCCACAAAAAACGCACAAAAATCGGGGGACGGAAAAAAACATGTTGGCTACCGACCCACTATCACTAGCACCACCATCCCTTTGGGGTCCATGATTTTTGTTTACCCATTTCAAAAACCCCGTGGTGGTCAAACATAATTTCTGTTCTGAGATTGTCTGGTTTCACACTCATAAGAAAATAATGAATGGGTGATTTTTTTCATAATTGTCCATAAGAAAATAATTGATGATTTTTTCAATGCCCAGACAACTTTTGTATGAATGGAAATTAATAGGCTACCCCAACATCTCTTGGTTTCAAACATCTCTCCATTTCGAACCCTTAGCAGAAACATCGCTGGCAAATCCTATGGCTTGAGACGAACCTATCTATGTATCTAGTATAATAGATATGTCTACAGTTTAATGTGTATGTACACATTACATACATACACACATTTTCTACATGTGTGTTATATACCTTATGTATACCATATATCTTGTTGTTGAACCTCAAATGTTTCTTGTGTTTGAATCCTATATGTAGGTATTGCGTGTATTAATTCACATTCCATATCAATCCCAATGGTTGTTGGTATCTATTCCCATCAACTGGTTTACCATCAAATCCTGTAAGTATCATATAAGTATCCCATCCAAATTCTCCGTGAAATATCATGAAAAACATAGATTCTATTTCCCCACCATGGTTTATCCCATTATATGAAGGTTTCCCAAAATAGGGGTACCCCAAAATCATCTGTACCCCCAGTTCTCGAAAACCCCCATTATCTTAATCAATGTATGGTATATTTTGATTATATCTATATCCCATATAATTTCCATATATATTATATATCCCATCCCCATTGGTTGTGGAATCCCACGGCTCTCCTTACCTGCGCTGCCGCTTCCGCCCTCAGCCGCTGCGCCAAGGTCAGGCCGTTGGTCCAGGAACTCTTCGCCTTCACCTTCGGTTGGTCCAAGGCCACAGCTGCAGCACCTGGAGGCATCGACTTCTCTAAACATGGTAAAATATGGTAAGAATTTATGGTAAAAAATCTGGCATATGGAATGACAAACATATGGTAACAATATGCCCAACATATGGTAATAAAACATGATGCTGTTCGCCTCGGCCGCTGTTGCTGGGCGCCGCCTTCGGCGGCGCCTTGCGCGCCGCCGCCCAGCCGGCGCTCGGCGCCGGCGGCGGCGGCTCCGCCGGCGCCGTCGAACGGCGGCGGCGCAGCGCAGCTTCGAGGCGCTCAGGGGCCGTGGCGCGGATCTTCTTGGCGTCCTGGGAGACTGGTGACGAACCTACAAGTCGTGAGGCCCCCGGCCACGATAGCGTTCAGTTGGTGCCAATAACTCCAATTTCACGAACTGGTTTATGGTACTTATAACTATAGTTACTGGGGCTTATAAACCAACTTATAACTGTATGGTACGCAAATAACGAACTAGTTACTGGGGCGAATCTAGTCACCAACGTTCACATCACGTTTGGGGGCCGCACATTGTAGGTGACTTAGGTTACATAAGGGACTCTTATAGATGTTCCATGAGATTCTTATGGGGTATTTTGTGGATTTTATGGAGGTTCACCCTGGATGGCTGGTGACACTGGGATATTCTGTGGGATATTTCATGGACTGTTTTGTATATTTTATGGACTGTTTTGTGAGATGATTTATGGAATATGTTATGGGATACTTGATGGTATATTTGATTTTGTATATGTTTATGACACAATCAGGGATATTCTATGGAATATGTTGTGGGATACTTTATGGATCTTTATGGGATATTTGGTTATTTTGTATGGATTGTAGGATGTTGACCCTGGAAGGCTTCTTTGGCATATTGTTTGGGGATTATAGGCTGATACCCTGCTGAACATTCTAATGGCTGGAAACTTGTGAAATCTTGTGATTGAAAAAAGGCCATGGAGCTAGTTACGAAGTTACGAATTGCTCATTGTAGTGACTTCTTTTGTGGGTTTTATCTTGGTTTTAGTGCTTTGTGACTGGGTGTACTTCATGGATAATCAGGAAAAAGGAAGCGTTTAGAATGTGATTGACAAGACCCCCTTAGCAACCAAACTGCATTACATTGCATTACTCTCATAATATTTCAACAAACACATCCATCTGTCACCGAAAAATGTGTTGTTTTTCTTGCTCCAACAACTCGGGATCCTCGTAGCGGCGCTGGAAGGACTGAAGATCCGAGTTGGATTTGAAGCTATGCCGTCCCGCTTGCCATTTGACCTCGCTTTTTTAGCTGGAAAACTGGCCACGAATATGGAAGGAGGGATGGTAAGGTTGAAAGGCTGACATAGGTTTGATATGGTTTGATATAGTTTTGGGCAACTTCGATCATGAATTTGTGGGACTGCTATCACATTATCACTACATATCATGAACATTCATGGTATATATGATGATGTTTTTGGCGAATAGATCATGAACTGCGAGCGCTAGTTTTGGCGACAAGCTGCATAGATGGGCTCAAGCTCCTTCCATTGCGCATCAGCCTCCCGAAATTTCCAAGTCGTCATGGGTTTTAGCTCATGGGTTCTGCTGACCAACCAGGCTTTTCCCCACTTGATCAAATTTCCCGGATAGATCATGATAGATCACTGTTTAATATGCAAACCATCAAAGAAGGTTATTCCTTGGTTCAGCTCCATTTTCCCACATCCCATAGTTGTCCCATAGTTGTCCCATAAAGTGCTCCTCTTTTCTCCATGGTTCAACCCAGCATTTCCCCAGTGAAACCCCAGTTTTCCCAGATTTTTCCCAAAAATCCTCCCCAAAAAAAATAACTGGTTGGTTTCTCACTGGTGTTTATCCTAAACAAGAAATGCAACACCTGTGTCATTTTCAGTGTAGACACTTGTTAGGATAATATGTTGAGTCAATTATATACTGGTTGGTGGTTGACCTACCCCTCTGAAAAATATGCTCAAGTCAGTTGGGATGATGAAATTCCCTATATATGGAAAGTCATAATCCATTCATGTTCCAAACCACCAACCAGATGATATGATTATTATCCCAACATATATTTCACCACGTTTCCCCATCGCTTCTCGCAAAGTTTGCAATGCATCCTCCATCCTGAGATGGAATCTTCCATCTTTTCCCACCTTTTTACCAAATTTCCACTAAAAGAATGACAAATGATATGATTATGGAGGATATGGTATGAGTATATAATGATTAGTTACCAAATTTCCTGGATATTATCCCAACATGTTTCACCAACCTTTTCCCAACCCAGCCCCCAACAGCCTGCTTCAGCTGCTCCTCGATGTCCCGTACCTCCTTCGCCTCCGCTGCCGACGACGTCTTCACCTTGGCCAACAGCGCCTGGACGCGCTGCACGGCGCTGGCCATGCGATCATTGGACGCCTCAAGGCCGTGTCGCGCCATGTGGAGATGGCGGTCATGGGTGAAACGTCTTTAAAATGGTGAAACATATGGTGAACATCTCTGGTTGGTGGTTTCAACCATCTTGAAAAATATGAGTACATCACATATAGAAAATGGAAAATAAGACATGTTTGAAACCAGCAACCAGCATAAAATGTGATAAACGGTTGTTTTTCAAAACCACTGCGTTCTGAGACATAGGGGCAACATCTCATAAATATGAAGAAGTGTTTTTTTTGAAACCACCAAAGTGTTTGTTGCGACACTCGCGGATTTCTCAAATAAAGATTGGGAATTTATTTATATAACCAACAAAATGAAGAGCATCCTGCCCATTATAGGGAAAAACATTGTCGTTTTGGGTCTTGTGGGCCAAAAACCTATCTGTGGAGTGGTTTCTCACTGGTGTTTATCCTAAACAAGAAATGCAACACCTGTGTAATTTTCAGTGTAGACACTTGTTAGGATAATATGTTGAGTCAATTATATACTGGTTGGTGGTATACCTACCCCTCTGAAATATATGCTCAAGTCAGTTGGGATGATGAAATTCCCAACTGAATGGAAAGTCATAAAATTCATGTTCCAAACCACCAACCAGTATATATATAATATCCAGTGATATTTTGTTGGTTATCTGCCGGCTACCTATTTCAGTGACATGTTTACAGTGACATCTACTCTGAGAACTGGTCGATCTGCCCCCTGCTGCACCTGGCTTTGAAGTTTCCGGAGTTGAGCCTCGTGGGATTTCGAGGGGTGGCAGGGAAATTCGAAGCAAAAATAAGTCCGGGTAGGATTTACATTTATAGTACCATAAATAGCTAGGTGACCCTTCCGAATCCATAAAACATGGTTATCATTGTGGGAGATTTGCACCATTCAATGTTGGAAATGCCACCAATGAAGCGATTGGAAACATCACTCTCCAGCAGGTCTTTCTGTTTCGATCTCTTCCCCAGAACTGGTTTTGCCCAAAACTGGAGGATGAACTAAACCGATTTATGGCAAATTTTTTCGGCGAAAATGATGATTGCCATTTTGGATTTGGATTTTGATGGATTTCAGGGTTTCCAATGTTCATGGCTAACCTTAGATCCTTGCAAACAAACCAATTGCAAGTAGTGCAAAAAGATTTAAAACAACCCCCTTGCCAGTTGATTTACCCATATATTCATGGTGAAATAACATATTTTGTTGACTAGTTTTAGCATGCTTTAACCCCCTATTAACATAGATTTTTAGACAACCCATATTGGGCTTTTCTGGGGGGTTTTCCCATCATGTTCAGGCAATTTTTGGGATTCATGAATCCAGGGATGAGATGATTGAAATTGGCCATAAGAATCCATAAGACATTCAGGAAACATTCTGAAAAACCATATGAGGAGGTTTCCGAAAATGGCGGTAGCCATAAAAATTATCCATTTTTGTTTGGGGATTGTCCTTTTTACATAAAGCATCCAGCTATTGGGGATCACCCCCCGAGATCATCTGCAGCCTCTAAGAACTCTTCGGCTTTGGGCCGTTCGCGTCGAGTCAATGGCTCCTCGCCCATGACATTTGAAATCTGAAAAGCTGTACAAATGGGTTTATCACATTATTATACTTCTTGGTTTTCATCCACCTGGCTTGCAACAGATTTATGTCATCGTTTCCCAAAAAACCTCTGGTAAACGTTTACATAACGAACTCACAATGTTTCATGGGAAAATTCACTATTTCGACTGGGCCATGGCTTCAATAGCTATTTTGACATAACCAGAGGGTGCCTCCTCAATATCCTTGGCGATGCAATTCATGGTCAAAACATGGGATTCTTCGTACGGCCATCGGATGTGCCCCCTGGATTGATGACCATCCAATGTGAGAGATGACCATCTTGTTATGACTAACAGTTCGCCATGGAAAGATCCACCATGCTATTAAGAACGGTAAACCATCTATAAATCGATTAGGGCCATGGCTTAACCATGGCGAACTGTTAACAGTCATAACCAGGCCGGGTAATCCTGGTTGGTGGTTGAGCCACCCCTCTGAAAAATGATGGACCACCAATCAGTTCCGGGATGATGAATTTCCGTTTCTGGAAAGTCATGTCATCCATTCATGGCAACCAGTCACCACCAATCAGAATCCAATTTCTGACAGTGGATGATGTATCACATTAATATATATAGATTAATTCTATCCCATAAGTTTCACATGTAAAGTATCACAAACACATTGTAGTTTGTTATACATCCCACCAGACTATATCCCCATCAACATCCAATGAAATCCCTATTTTCTAAGTTTCACATCTCCAATAAAAATCCCTGATGTTAGTAAAGCTATGTTGATGGGTTCTAAAGTTTTACCACCCATTTAGACCCACATAAATGGTGAATGTGGGGGTGGTCCCTACGTTTGTTGAAAATCCCATGCCACGAGGACACAACGACCTTTTGGTGCGCCTCCAACACTGCACCCATCTGCCGACGCAGCTGTGTCTGGGCGCTCAGTAGTTCATCTTTTTGGTCCAGCAGGAGCTGTTCCTGTGATGTGGTGCCAAAAAAATCATGGGACATTTTCCTCATTAAAAATGGTGATTTACCCATTGAAAATGGTGATTTACCCACTAAAAATGGTGATTGTCCCATTCAAATGGGTGGATTTTCCATAGTTATATGTGAACGTTTACCAGAGGGTATATGGATCTGTAGATTCATGCCAACTATGGTGACTGGGAAAATGCTTGGAAGGTGATGGACAATTTTACATGGGGCAAATCATTTTGATGGTAAGGAAATGATGAATTTGGGATGAACAATCATTGGAAAATGACTGGGAAAATCAAAAACATAGGGAAAATAGTGGGGGCACATGATGGAAAATGCTTAGAAAATGCTTAGCAAATAGTAGTGAAAGGATGGAGAATGGTTTTCACCATGAACTGTGGGAAAATGATGGAAGGGGGCAGCGCTTTTTTTCACAAGTCATGCAAAAAAACATGGAGAGCACGGGAGCACCAAATCCTGGGCTGATTCCCAAGAATTGCTGTCACAAGTTTAGGTGATTCCCTCGTGGACACCTTGTCACAAGTTTGGCTCTTAAAATTCGGGTGCTTCAGTAATCTTCAGTATTTCATGTACCATGATGTACCCTCTGGTAAACTAACATAGCTATTGAAAATGGCCAAGTCGAAATAGTGGATTTACCCATTAAAAATGGTGGATCTTTCCAGTTCGTTATGTAAACGTTTACCAGAGGGTACCCCCAACCCTACATATCGCATCGCCCGGCGATTTTCAAAACGCCAGGGCACATGTGTCTTTGGAGCCTTGGAGAGCGAGATCGAATCAATCTGATCCAGCAGATCGTTGGCTTCCGACAGCCAATGCCACAGGCCGTAGAAGGAGTAGCTCTCCTTGGCCCATGGTCTTCTCTAGTAGAGATGGCTCGATGGCTTCGGAAAATGCTCAATTTCGAACAAAAAACATCAGATGTCCGTGAATCAATATATAATATCTATGAAATATTACAATATCACAATTGATATACAGTAATCATGATTGATCTTCTTTTTGCAGCCGGCCATGTTAAAATTGGCCTCTGAAAACAGGGGGGGGCTCAAGCCCCGTGGCGACATCATCACTGCTAGCCATTTTTTCGCAAACTTCGTCAAGTTCCGTGGCAGCTGGCAACTCACAAAAACTCAGAAACAAATGACTTGAAAGAAAAACAAAAACTCACACCCAAGACCTGGGGGAAAAAAAAAATCTGGTTGTCCCCTGTTGAAATGGTCATCATTCAGCCAGATTCAACACTTTTGTGCGGTTCAGACCTCGCTGCCGGGTTTCTATGTCCTCAAGGGACTTCAGCACTTCTTCCGCCATCGCAGCTCAAAACTGGGGACTTCCCAACAAGCTGTGATGAGATGCAGATGGGATTGATACCTTATCTGGTTGGTGGTTTTAACCATCTTGAAAAATGTTTGAAACCACCAACCAGTTCTTTGTTTCTTTGGGAAAGAAAGGAAAAACATTTCATCCCGTGTCTTACAACATATGTGTTTTTTTTCTATCAAGATGTGGTGATTTGGATGCGTGTTTGAATATGTTTGGACTAATATTGACTAATCCTTAAAAATACGGATAGGAAGCCACCAATTTTCTATGGACTCTATGGCCATCACCGGTCGCAATCTTTGTGGCCACGGTATGTCCCCTAAGTTGGAGGATCCTTGGATCCCATAAAATCATTGTGTTTGGCTCAGCCAAAGGCCTGCGGGAAAAAACCGGAAAACTTATATGGGTATGGATCAATACCTAATTGTATACCATTTTTAGTGGGATGAACATCCATTTTAACCCAGCTAAATTTTGATGTGAACTACAGGGGTACAAGGTTTTGACACACTGCCATATATTAACCATATATTTGAACCATATATTAGCCATATAAACTCCACGACTCGTCTTGGTAAATCGGTCCCCACCAGTCATTTGACGGCTTCGGGGCGACCGGTAACCCATCAGGTATAAAGGCGGTTGACCAAACCCGAAAAGCGAGTGAAACAACCACCGATATATATATTATTAGATATATATATATATATATCTATCTATTTATATAATATCATATGTTTTTAATGTAGATATCATTTTATATACATATACATATACATATACATATATATATATATATTCTGTGTACACTATATAATATATATATATATATACAAGATCTCATATTGTATATCACAAAATATCATAACATGATAGAAATTTCAGCAACCCCTTCTTTGCCATCGACATCCAAGTGGCTGATCTCCACTGGGACAGGGTAAGTTCAATCGCAGCCGGGAGATGAGACCACACTTGGCGGCATGGTGATACCTGGGATTCCAATGGGCCAATGGCTTCAGAGAATTCGAATGGGAAAAACCCATGGAAAAACCATGGGAAATCAGGATTGAAAATCGATGATTCCATGGGATGTAACCAGATTTGGAGAAGATTTTAGATGTTCATACTTCACATATCCATATAATGGTCATAATATGTCATAATTATCATGGGATATAATTTGGATATCATCGGGTGTTCAAATCTCAGCAAGCCACATTTGGAGCAACATCCGTCGGGGAAAGTGCCAGGCAAATGTCTCCAGATGTTCTCGTAGGGAAATGCCAGGGAAATGCCTTGTTAAATGATGGTTTAATGGAATCTAATGGGATTTACCCTCTGGTTATGACTAACAATAGTCTATAGTTACTATAGTTCTAAGGGTTAAGCACCATTAAATCATCATTTTTCTATATTTTTGTAGGGTTACCATCTGGTTATGACTAACAGTTCGCTGGCTGGAAAATCCCCAAAATCGCCATGGAGGTTGCTCGCAAGTTCGCTGGGAAAATCATCTATAAATCGATTAGGGCCATGGCTTAACCATGGCGAACTGTAACAGTCAGAACCAGGCCGGGTAAATGGTGGCCCCTCAGCGGACAATGGTGGCCACAACGTGATATGCAGCGGCAGCGACCACATTTAAGTGGAAGGTCGAGTCGTCACTCCATTGAACGAATCACATCCACATGTAGGTCATACTAAAAGGGGGCGCAACCAGTGATTCAATGGGATTTATGGTGGTTTAATGGAATCTACTGGGATTTACCATCTGGTTATGACTAACAATTCGCCATGGTAGCCAGATGCCCCATAGAAATAGATGCTTTACCGTTCTTAAAAATGGTGGATCTTTCCAGTTCGCGAACTGCAACAAATAACCAGATGGTATAAAATCCGGAGTTCAGCGCATCTGCAAATCCCCCTGGCTTGTTCAAGATTTGTCAGCCCGCATTCACCGCACATTTACACATTTCTATCATCCTTTCCCTCCCACAACACCGACAGCATGAGAATTTCGATCGAGGCGCTCCACCACAATGACATCTCGGTGTTGCGATCCCTCTGGCGTCCCCTGGAAGCACCAAAAATGCTTTGACAAAGGCCTCAAAAAACCAAAACTTAAACCCTTCAAAACCCCCAAAGGCCTCCACTTCTCCCCCAAAAAAGTCTTGACCCTCAAGAAGCAAACTCATTAAACTCATTCTTTATTTCTTAGTCGACTCTCTCCAACAAAAATCCTCCAGATTTTTTTCCCCGAAATCCTGCAGCTCCCCCTTTTTCACGCCTTGTGGATGCTATTGGTATCGAAGAGATAGGCCGTGCCCTTTCGCCCAGCCAGCCGCTGGGTGCGAAACTCCCTCTGGACATAGGCATCGGCGAAACCTGCGATGAATGTTGGACGAAGTCGCAGAACGGGCAGAGAAGACATCAGGATATAAGAAATCCGGATACCTGGATACTGCCCTTGTTTTTTCCTGAAAATGACATATGTCAGTAGTATGATATGTTATAAGTGCGATATCATAAGAGATATAACCACTAGGGTTGTAAGAAAACTGTTCTATCAGAGAGAGAATGACTATGAATCAGCATCTGTTAAATATAATGAGGATAATATGTATCAGATTAGATAAGATAACTGATTATCACAACATGGTTCGTGATTATATTGAAATACATATCGTACTATTCTAAGAATTGTTAATAGCATCAATAGCAATCATGGAAGGAAAAGCCTGTCTTTTTCTTGGTTTGTGAGGCATGGCTTAGCGGTTCAGCCAAGGAACGGGACTGTTCGAACTCCTGGCGCTCGAATCTGCGCAACACGTGGTGTCACGCTCCATTTTTTGCGGAGCTGGGTTTGTTCCAGTAACACCATAAGTGGGGTGGATTCTACTGTCTATTCCTCAACACATCAATTGTTTCACCTGAGATGTGCAGCAAATACCCTCTGGTAATTTGTTACATAACTATTGAAAATGGCCCATTGAAATAGTGGATTTACCCATGAAACATGATGATTAACCCATCATTTTTGTATGTTTACCAGGCCGGGTATCCTTTTTTGGGAGGTCACGTCATGGCGCTTGTGGCGTCGTGTCCTCATGCCAGTAGTAGGACAAGCGATGCGAGCCCAGTGCAACTTGCGTTGGATGCCCTTCCAGTGGATCCACGTCGTTGAGCCGGATAAACCTCTGGAAATGGTGATGAGTTTGGTCTTATTTTTATGGTAACTCCAATTTCACTATGGCTTATGGTACGCAAATAACTATAGTGAATGGGGCGAATCTAAACCAAATTATAACTGGTGGACACCGCAGTTTGGTTTTTGTTTGGCCATTTTCATGGAGAAAATGAAGAAAATGAAGAACTGACAGGTTCCAAATTTGAGCTGATTGCGGTTGGCAAAGGGCCCCTGGGATTCATTGAATCGATGACAGACCTTTCTTTCTGCCACTATGGATGCAATTGGCGGTGCAATTGGCGGTTCAGAGCCTTTTTCCGTACAAAGTCTCAAAATTATATCAATCATGATAATCTCCAATCGACAGGTTATTGATTCATTGTTACAATGTGGGCCCCCTAGATAGCTAAGTTGGTTTATAACTCCCATAACTATGGTTTATGGTACTTATAACTATAGTTATATAATGGGGGTTATAATCGAACTTAGCTATCGAACGGGGGCCCCACATTGTACAAACGATCTTCTCATCCAAACTTCCCCGAAAAAAAACACCGACGATCCCAGCTATCGCCAAGTGGCAGCTTCAAACGCCGGCCCGCGCGATCGTGGTGCCAATGTGCAGCTACAAAATCCTTCGTGGTGAGATGCGACGGAAGATGCACCACCTGCAGAATGCCAGGTGGAGCAGTTGATTGCTGGAGCGGTCCATCATTGGGAAAAACCATCAACAAGGGCAATATTTACAAGGGAAACCAATCACTGGTTTCCCTTGTTGATATGTTGATATAATCATTGATATACTTCGTTGACCTTGTGTTCAGTGGGAAAAACCATCTTTGAGAATCACGAAAGGGGAAAAAAGATCAAGAAATCACTCCAATGGCTGATCAAGAGTTACTGTCGGGGGCACCCATGGATCCACAAAATGTGTCACTTTGGCATACTTTTGGCGGCATCAAATTGGGTACCCTCTGGTAATTTAACATAGCCATGGTATAGATGGCCCATTGAAATAGCTGGTTTTCCCATTAATAGCATGGTGGATCTTTCAATAGCTATTTTGACATAACCAGAGGGTATGTTTCATAACCCATAGGATCCATGGTGCTGCTATATATGGTAACATGGATCCCATCAATATACCCCCAATGTTAGCATATATACCAGCACCATGGATCCGTCATGGGTAAGGTTCACCTCACCGGATCAAAAACCCCAGCAGAATCCAGTCGGATGGTTCCCTCGGCCGCCTTGTAGCCATGAAGCATTGCATGACCACCCAGGTAGGCCGCAATGGCTGAACTGATCGTTGAGTTCCGCAACCTGAATCGGTGCATCGGTGAAAGATGTGTTGTCCTACAAAATGGGGGATATGATAAGGATATGGCCTTGTCATGGATATAGGGATATGACTTAATATTTCTTGTTGCCAACAAAAATGGTCATATTCACAAATTTGAATATTTGTTCAGGATATGATAGGGGCATTATAGGGATGTCTAGGGATATTTTTTCGGGAACGTACTGCGGCGAGGGATATATCATTCATGAAAGGGATTAGGATATTTCCTTGTCATGGATATCATAGGGATATGAATGTGCCCAACAAAAATGGCAATATTCACATGACAAATGAGATGATCATGGGGTGGGGCTCCTTTGGAAGCTACACTGCAAGGGGATTCTATGATGGACCCGTGGAATTCCAACCACTATGGGGACTTTCCGACTGCGGGCACCTTCATTTTATCCGTAAATACTTCGGCGGTTATGGACCAATTCTATCCAATTCTACTTGTGGAAATAGCCAGTTGGACCCAGATCCCATATCAACCAGCGATTAAAAGTTGCTGTACTTGCATTGATTGCGGTTGCGCCACAGTGCTGTTGTATTCATGATATCTCAAGGGACCAACCAGAGGGAATCAAAAAAAACATGTCCCTTCCTTACAGTGATGAACACCCATTGGAAACACTGGCGGAATGGATCGTACTGGATCTGTTCATATTTCAGTCACAGAGGCTGGGGGAGTTCATTGTCCGCAAGTATCCCCATTCCTAGAAACGGGGAATGGGAAGATAACCTTTATTAATACATCGATCGAATCGATCGCAAACTTTTCGGGGTCGAAAGTCGATCCATGATGGTTAAAGGATTATCCTGATCCATCATACAAAGTAGATATGATGTAGGCCCCATTTTGCTGGCTAAACTACCTCCATGTTATATAAAACATGATCCCCTTGGCTCTTGGCTCACCCATCATCTCCATTTTTGTACATATACATTAACTTGAATACAAAGAATCTCAATTTTGCTGGGTAAACCACATCCCCGTGAATATCACAACAAATATGTTGATCCATTATACTCAAAAAAAACTTTTGGGATATATTTACTTCCATACCCCTTGGAATACTCAGTATTTTCTTGGGATTACACATACCCTCTGGTAATTTAACATAGCCATTGAAAATGACCATTTATAGTGGATTTTCCCATTAAACATGGTGATTATCCATAGTTATGTTAGTTTAACAGAGGGTATTTATTTGGAGGTTCCAAAGTCACGGGGATACCCCAGTCATCATCCCGTCGTCATGGACCAATGGATGTCCATTTCATTGGTGAAACAACCATGGACTGGGGATCCCCCATGACTTCAGAAACCTCCATTTATTGATCAATACCCTTGGAATACTCATTATTCACTTGGGATTGCAAGGCCTAGTGTCCCTCTTTAATGGACAATTTATATATCATTATTCTTGTGATATTAATATCATACATATCATTTAATCAATCTGGTTGGTGGTGCAATAACCATCTAGAAAAATCATGGAGTTCGTCAATGGGAAGGATGACATCCCAAACATGAAATGGAAAATAATCCATTCATGTCTGAAACCACCAACCAGCAATATACTGTGGTACCCTCTGGTAATTTAACATAACTATGGAAAATCACCATTTTCAATGGGAAAATCCACTATAAATGGCAATTTTCAATAGCTATGTTAAATTACCAGAGGGTAATCCAAATCATAAATCCATCAAAACCAGCCGCAGCGAAGGCACCACTCTTCCAACTCCGGCAGGTACGGCCGCGCCGCCGCGATGCGCGGCATCTCGCCCTCTTGGCGCACAGCGTCACGCACCGCTGACAGGGCCGCCAGGGCCGTCTCCTCGATGAAATGTTTGGGAAGGCGATTTTTTTTGGGGGGGATGGTATGGATTTAAGCAGCATGACTGGATCATCATCAAAAAAACGCTTAGATTATGTTAAAATTATACGGATTTAACCAACAGAAAACTGAGATTTGGGAGGGTTTTTTTTGGGGGAGCCAGCAAGAAAAAGATGAGAATGGTGGGTTTGATGTTTAACCAACACAGAACTGAGATGTAACTTGCTACAACCAATGAGAAATCTAACTTGGATGATCCCGAACCATGAATGATGCATTGTATGTGGGGCATACAAAATGGCTTGAACATAGCAAATCACCTATTTAGATCTATTTAGATGATGTGAGTTTCTCTACAAGTGATGGTGAAAATATCTGAAGTCCCTGAAACATCCCAAAACAGCAGTTTGATGGTGAAAATATCTGAAAATGGTGATGAAGCATGGGATGGATTGAGATTGCACAACCACAATCATGGTTTGCAATTGGCTCAGTTTACCCAAAACAAAGCTAGGAATCCCTCACAAATGGATACAAATGGTGAAACAATGGACCAACGGTCCTTTCAACACTCGAAAATCACAGATCTCGCCAAGAATGGAGGTCCTTCAATGGATTAAGGGAAAAATGTTAACCGGAAAAGCCCATGATCTTCATGGGAAAATCGATGGTTTCCGGTGAAGATTTTCCCAACAAAACCTATCCATCGGAAGTCCTGCACCGAGAGGGGCAGTTGAAGATCTCCCAACTCCACGGTGCCATTGGATTCCAAGGCTGCGAAAATGGCCTGGGCACCTGGAGCGCCGAGAACGCCGTCAGAACGGCGTCGTTCAAGAACCCCCATATGGCCGTGTGGATGGGGATATCATGATAAAACACGGGTATCCTAGTTTTTGATCATAAAAACCATATATCAAAAACCATTGGATATACTCTTGATATTTGATATATGGATATACTGTTTATTAGAAAAACCATTGGATGTTGGAGTATATTATCATGGAAAAGAAATGGAGTATATTATCATTGGATATATATTACTATATATTATCCATGTTGGATATATTTGGATATGTTTGATATTTTTTGGCAAAGTCCAACATTGAAAAATCGGACAGTCGGCCAGAAATTCAAGCAGCTTTTTTGCTGAACTTGGTCACATCGCATGAAGCATCGCAGTTTCACTTCGTGTTTCACGAATCGTGAAATCCAAACAAAACTTCACAAAACAGCCCCGGCCCTACACCTCAAAGCCACGGTTTATACTCGGTTGACACTCCCATCCTTGCTGGTTCCGATTTGCTGATCTGAAAATTTCGACGTGAAACCCCAACTCTTCTTGGGTAGCAAAAAAAAAAACAAAAAAAAACAACAGAGTTCAACAATAAAACGCTGGTGTCCACCATTTTTGGAGTGAACATCCAACTGTTGCTGGTAAACATGGTAAACATGGTAAACATCCCCAATCATCCCCCTAATTTGAATGGGTATTTACCACACCTGGCCCCTCGCGTTTCGCGAAACCTGGCTCCAGTTGCAAGTCTTTTTTCCGCGACTGTAGATCCATCACATCCTCAGCACATGGCATCATAGTAGGCAGACCTAGTGGTTGGTTCAGACAGGTTCTCATCTGGAGATGGGTCAGAAAACCATAGAAAACCCGAACGAATTGCTGTGGATGTTCGTTCACCCAACCTTTTTGGCTAGTATAGCCCTGTTACCAAACACCAGTGACTGCTCACGTGAATTCAGTGCCAAAAAAACGGCACTGGTGTTCAGCCACATATTCTCAACATTTCCTTGGCAGCCCTTGCCGTGTTACTTTGCACCTCCCAAACTTCAAAACCAAACTGAAACCACCTATCAATCATGGCACCTTGTCTGGTTGTACACATGACCCAAAATTAGCTACGTTCGGGTTTAATTCACAATTGTTGTGGATTATATAAATTATATCCCAAATGTATGGATAGATCATCGTCTTTGTTGGTTAACTACAGACATTTTCATAGATATTCACAGATCAAACCCTGCCGAAGCTGTCGAGTTCCCCAATCCTTCTCCGGCCCAGTTGCCGCGTCCAAATCGAAGAGCAAACGGCCCAGCGGGGACAGGAAGCCGCGACGGAAGCTTGACACCTGCTATGAGAGCCCCCTTGGGGGCTGCTTTTTTTACTGCCAATCGTCAAATTTGTGCCACATCTATAGAGAAAATGAACAATGAAAGCATGTTAAACGTCCGTCATGGCGATTTTTGGGGTCCACATTTTGAGAGAAATATGATCAGATACCCGGCCTGGTAAACATACAAAAAGCGAACTGGAAAATGGCCCAGTCGAAATAGTTGATGTATCCATTGAAAATGGTGGATCTTTCCAGTTCGTTATGTTAGTGATTAACCATAGAATGGTTGATTTTCCCATTAAAAATTGTGGTTTTCCCATTAAAAATGGTGATGTTCCCATTAAAAATTGTGATTTTCCCATTAAAAATTGTGATTTTCACTAAAAATGGTGATTTTCCCATTAAAAATGGTGATGTTCCCATTAAAAATTGTGATTTTCCCATTAAAAATTGTGATTTTCCCATTAAAAATAGTGATTTTCCCATTAAAAATTGTGATTTCTAGTTGATGTATCCATAAAAAATGGTTAGTTTATCAGATGATCAGATGGCACATGGAGGATCATCCCACCAGATCCCACCAGGAAGTGGTCTCTACGTTGGTCCCAAAAAGGCCTCTACGGCATCCTTCAACTCGAAACCCAAGGCACTGAAGCGTGCCTGAGACGAGCACATGTTGATTGGTCAAGTACGAGCCTGTACATATTACATATATATATATACATATACATATACAGTACATCATATACATTAGTATATATATATACATATACAGTACATCATATACATTAGTATATATATACATATACAGTACATCATAT
>Ga0126342_10003059_pt1 | contig 27174 bp, 22 predicted proteins | sample Cyp1metagenome_FD_92528 | JGI IMG/M metagenome (GOLD analysis project Ga0126342, IMG submission 92528) | Coral microbial communities from Lord Howe Island, Old Settlement Bay, Australia - Cyphastrea 1 metagenome | ecosystem: Host-associated > Invertebrates > Cnidaria > Coral ... | reverse complement strand
TTTGATAGTTCTTTATTTGATGGGTTATTGATTCGAACACTTTTTCATCGCTGTGCGCAATGTTTTGTTGACATGATTCTATTTGACCCTACTAGCCCTAGCGTTAAGTCGTATCAGCTCGTAAAAGTTGTATCGGGAGGCCGTGCGCCTGGAAAAAGTTCAAGTTTGGCATCACCACAACTTTTAGTAATTGGACGATTTCATTGTTTTGGGGCCGTGCGCCTAGAAAAAATTCAATTTTTGTATTGCGTTGATTTATAAAATTTATATTATATTTCATTATTCTTTCAACGGGGCAAATGCTGGTTGCTGCTTTCTGCTTGCTTTCTGCTTGCTTGCTGCTTGCTTGCTGCTTGCTTGCTGCTCCTTGCTGCTGCCTCCTGCTGCTGCTGCTGTTGTTGCTGCTGCTGTTGCCTCCTGCTGCTGCTGCTGCTGCTTCGTCCTCCTCCTGCTGCTGCTTCCTCTTCCTCCTCCTGCTGTTGCTGCTGCTTCCTCCTGCTGTTGCCGCTGGTGTAAACATTTTGCCGTAAAAGAAAATTACAGTCTCGGTCGCCTTATTTGGCGCTGGCGGGAGATACGGGCGGGAGATACCAGCAGAAAGAGGGAATATTTATAGAAGGCAGAACTTATGAAACATTTAAGTAGAACCGGATGTTGACAGCGGTATTATTGATATGATGATATTGCCTATAGCTATTACATGGAAATTTATGTTTATTAGGAAACAAAATTAAAGATTTGGGAGGCCGTATACCATGGTAATTCCTAAATATATGTTTTGAAAACATAATTTAAATATATATGAAAACCTCCGTGTGTGTAATATTTTCTTTATTTTTGGAAATATAATAAAATTCTTTGAAAGCCGGTATGCTATTGGAATTTTGGTATTTTGATGGGATTTTTGCCCGATTGATATAATTTTTTTCTATTTACTACTATATGGGGTTATTGTGATTTTTACCTAACTGATATAATATAAACCCTTCGTTAATATATAATATATTTAAAAAATAATAAATTAAAATATAAATAAAATGGTAAAATATATTAAATATATATTAAAATTACTTAAATTATTAAATAATTAAATAAAATAATAAAAACATAATATTATTATATAAAATGGGACGCTTGTCGAAAAAGTGGGCATCTCTGTCGGAAACCCGATAGTTGTAGCCGGAATTAATCTAATATATTATGTAATTATGCCAAAAATCCTAAATTTTCCGGAAATTTCGGATAAAATTCCGAATTTTTACGGAAATTTGACGATTTAGGAATTTCTTAAAATGGCAAATTTTCCGAAAAATTGGTACTTCGGGATTTTGATTGAATCGTGAAATTTTCCCGAAAATTGGTATTTCGGGAGGTCGACTTAACCGCGACTTTTGGCAAAATAATTCGCATTACAATGTCTGATTTGGGGATACCCGAATTTTAGGAGACCAGAAATTTGGTTCTCTGGCTATTTTCGGATAAACCCCAAATTTATCGTCGATATATATATATATAGATATTTGAGATATATATATATATTTATTTTAAAATAATATATATATATATATGAAAATATTTTATTTTTAAATATAATATTGTTATTTTTGATATTTTATATTTGATATTTTATAATTAATATATATATATATATTTTATATTTTTTGAGGTTAATATATATATATAATATTTATTTTTTATATTTTAATTATTTTATTTTTTAAATATAATATTATTTTTTGAAATATATTATTTTTGATTTTTTTTGATCTTTATATAATTTATATATTTATATTTTTCTTTTTTACTATTTTTTGGGAAAAAAAATATTTTAAAATTTTTGTTTTTTTCGAAAAATTGAGGGGTTTGGAATAATATATTGTTTTATTTTTTTAAATCGTAATTATATATGGATATTTATTATGATTTTTATTATTTATTTAATTTATTTTATATGTTTTAATTTAATATATATTTTTATTTAAATTAATATTTTAATAATTTTATAATATTATAAATTAATATATCAGAGCCCTCAAAGTGGCTCTAATTAAGTTTATAAATTTGGATCCCCTAAATAACACTAATTGGAGGATATTTAATAACATTTGTTAATAATAATATAATACACATCATAATAATATAGGATAACATAGGATTCATCATATCAAGCAATCAAATTATATCCCTTGAGGGTACCGCCCCAGTCTCACCCCAATATACCCTGGGATGATCAATTGTGTTTGCTCATTTTTTTTTGGCAAAATTCACATTAGATGGTCAAAATCGACGCGTTTTGACACGCAGTAACACCAGAAGCTCCAATGACACGTTTCTAAGTTCCCATAATTGGTGGACACTTCCCATGACATGTTTCTAAATATCCATAATTGGTGGATATTTCCCATAACACCTTTCTAAATACCCACCAGAAGGCATCACCTTAGGGGGGTCATCGACACGGGAATGACACGCGATGGCACGCAACAAGTGCCTAGATTTTTCATTTGCTTTATAATTCAGATTCAGGGTCTGGTGGTTTCTAAGATTGGGATATATATGTTCCCAATCTCGGTATACCCTGGCAGGAGGGAAACGGATAACATCCTGTATGGGGATTTCATAATCCAGCCCATCAATGAGCAAAAGAAAAAGTGACGCTAATTGGTGACCTATGCTAACAGGCCACTAATGGTGGATACTTAGAGGGTACTGGTATAATTATTTATTTATAATAAATATATATTTTTTGAATATTTTTTGATTTATATAATATTCGAATTTAATTTATTTTTTATATTTTTATTTTAAAATTATTTTTTAAATTAATTATAAACATATTTTATATAATACGGGATATTTGTCGAAAAAGTGGGCACTCCGGTCGGAAATTATGTATTTATAACCGGAATTGATATAATATATTATATAATTATATTATAAGCATGTGAATTGCCCAGAATTTTCGGACGAAGCCTTTAATTTTTACGGAAATTTGAAGATTTCGGAATTTCCAAGAATTTCAAATTTTTTGGTATATTGGTATTACAGGATTTTGACTCAACCGCGCGATTTTCCTGTAATTTGGTACTTCGGGAGTTCGTTTCCATTTTCTTTTTTTTTTATACCGGATATTCTCTAATATATATATATATATTAAATAAAAAAATAATATAATTAATATAATTTTAATTATATTATTATTATAAAATAATATATATTTACATAATAATTATATTTAAATTTATTTTTATATATATATTTTTATTTATTATTTTATTATTACAAAAAAATAAAAACATTAAAAAATATATTTAATTATTTAAATTTAAAAATATTTTGCTAATTTTATATTTTATTTAATAATTAATATATATATTTTTTAAATTATAATTTAATTTTAAAATTTTAATTTATTTATATTTTAATTATTATTATGGAATTTATAATTTATTTTATTTATATTGGTATCTTTATTTGGGTTTTTTTATTTTTTGTTATTTGGATCCAGGAATTATTTATAAATTTCTAGGAATTATTTGTAAATTCCAGGAACTATTTAAAAAAATATGTATTATATTGAGGGGAATTAGCGAGGGAAATATAATAATAAATTAATACAGAATAGCTAAAGGAAAAATAATAATATAATATTTATATAAATATTTTTAAATATTAAATCCAATTAATTTCAATTTACCAATCCATTCTTATTATGGGTATATAGAAATAATAATATATATAAATTATAATATAGAATATATATATCCATAAGATGCCAAAATATTACCTTGCTAAATTTAGAAATTTCGTAAATAAAATAATTAATTTAATATCCATTATATTTATTATATTTATTATATTCAATATATTTATTATATTATATATATAAAATATAATTATTTATTAAAATAAATTATATTAATATTCATTATAATTCAATATTATTTATAATAATTTTATTTTTCTAATAATATTTATTATAATATTATTTATTATTAAAATATTTAATATATTATATAATTATTTTTATTGTTAATTATAATAATATTAAAAATTACAATATTATATGGTAGTTGGTCGAAATGTTTTTTCCCAAAAATATACAAAATTCGTAGATAGGTAGGGGCCCGCTACATAATTGTAATTGTGTATCATACATCTTGCTATATTTTCTGAACTATAAAAAATCAAAGGGAAGAGAAAAAAAAAATATTTCGTTCAAAACGTTGCTAACGCGAGGCATTTTTAACCTTCCAAACAGTATGTGCGCGTAATGTAGAAATTTTTAGGAGCCACTGCACGCCATGCCTTTTCAGGCTTAAATGAGGTTTTCCAATGCACAACTGTATATTGCAATCCCAGGGTTATATAAAACGGTATTTGACGTCAACCCCACTCATGTTTTAAGCCTAAAGAAATGGGCCAGGGATGGTCTTGGCACATGTTCGCTAGCGCTTTGCTAGTACAAAGCTAGCGCCACGCTACAGCAAATATATACACAATTTTCGGAAATATCTGCAACAAGGACTGGGGATCCTAAATAACATATTATCATAGCATCTCTATATCATGCAAATTCCACAATCAATACCAAGCCAAATATACAAAACAACTACGTCCTAGGAATACTAAAGGGCCCGCTACATAACGAATATTAAAATCCTATTGTCGACAATTAATTTCGCAACTTCATTTAAATTTCCTTTCTAGGAATTTTTAACCGGATCCCATATATTATTATTATAAATATAAAAATATTAATATATTTATTATAATATAATTCATTTCAATAAGATTTATTTTAATTATATGTAAAGATACAAAAAAAAAAAAATTATATTGGTATCATTAAAAAAAATATTTTTCAAAAATAAAAATAATTTGTCCCATGAAAATTTCACTAATAATAATAATAGGAAAATAAATTCGGCGGAGAGGCAATCGACATGGCAAGAATTCAAGTGGAGAATGTTCGAAAACATGCCAGGCAAGGATGTGAAAGCAGTTAGTGAAACAAACATTTTTATAGGGACTTGCCTTCCGCTTCTACGAATTCCCTTCTCTGCGGAACACTCCATGGATATCAAGAAGAACACTTTCTGAGGAGCACGTGCCATTGCGAGCCCAAATCTATACAATTCATAGAAATCAACGTCCAAAATGACATAGAGTAATCATCGCTAATTTGGGAAGGTCCCATCGCTTACCTAGTATTTTGAACAATTTCCATAAATTTCCACAAGCCAATGTCCGTTCCTTACATGTTTAGTATTGCCGGATTTTTGCGGTTGCTCATATTAGTATTTTTGAATCGGCACCAAAGTTCTGCTTGATTCCTTGTTCGGCGTTATCAATTCTTCTAAGAGGATGATATGTTTGAGGCGGCGCATGGTGGATTATTTATATGATATCAATTTTAGCAATTTCTTTTTGTTCGGCAGGGCAAACAAGTCTTCCTGATTCCAGACATCTTTCTAAGCAAAAATGGGTGAAACACTTATCGCTCGCATACCAGGTATTCTCCTGAACGTCTCTGCACGTCATGCGAAACGACGACATCTCGATCACTTCTAACGCTCATGCGGTGTAGGTTGGAGCTCACGGCCCTCCCAACATTGGCCTTGCAGGGAGACTTGAGAGGCGTGAGATGTTTTGCAATAAAAAGTTGGTGCATTTCAGCCCATATCATCAGTGCAGGATCAGCTTCCTGCATGCTACAGTGTAAATCACGAAAGTCCAGCCTTGTTTCCTCACTCTTCTTCTGACTGCGGTTGCAGAAGCAACAAACCAGCGCAACGGTGATCACAAGCACAGCAACAGCACCACAAATCACATAGACTGCACCTTAGGCATTCATGCACCAGGCATGTCCATGAATTTCAAAATCACCAATCCCTTCACCCTAATTAATATTAAGCATCCCCAGAAACCAGGGTATAGGACGGGATTTAATGGGATTTACACATATCTTGGGAACATTTTTTTGGGGGAATGGGATAAGTTGCCATGCTAAGAGTAGACCTTCCACGGATAGCAGCATTGAGTACACCCATGTGATCCAAGATATTGCTCAAATATCACATTTTCCAGGCTCAACTCCTGCAGATTGATGGCTTCCGATGGGGATTGCTTTGTATTTGTGGTAGTGAGAGCAGTTTCAAGTCAATTTGAGAGTCTATGGGCTTTCCGGATACATGTTCCGTTTTTGCTGCACCAATGTGTGAGAGGACATTCATCATAAATGTGCACTCGTGAACTCATTAGTTGTGAGTACATGAATGTTTTGAAGAGAGAAACAATTACTTCCGGGTTGCTATCTTCTTTTGATTCCTATCCTGCCAAAGAATTTATTCACTTTATTTCAGTTTCATACCATCAACCCCCAGAGAATCCATCCCCAAAAAGCTAGAATTTCATAGAATTTCACCCCAAATACATCCAAATGGTAGTTTGGCTAGAGGCTAGAGGATCACCAGGGCGACCAAGTGACTTTGATTTCCAGCCATGTTAAAGAAGCCTTCTTGATAATACACCTCGCCCTGAAGCGGCTGGCATTGCTGCTCACTCTTGCCCGTGCCAACGCCCACCACGTGTCCAAACATCAAAAAACACTGTGTTTTGTGGGACAAAATGCACATGCCCAGGATCATGGCTTTCATCTTGCAACGCACAGCTTAGCAACCTGTGCGTTGAATGTTACATCATCATCATCATCGTCGTCATCATCATCATCATCATTCCATTGAATATAAAGTTTAACGGGGGTGAGGATTTAATGATTCCCTAAAACCTCTGTTGAAACATCTTTCAGATTCCCTTGAACATAAAGTTCAACGGGGGTGGGGATTTAATGAGTCCCTAGAAACTCTTTTGAACCCTCTTGAAGAATCCTTTGAATATAAAGTTTAACGGGGGAGGGGATTTATTTATTTATCATTGGGGAACCAAAGTGGACCCTAATAATAAATTTAAACCCTCAATAAAAAAATATTGTTTTCGATTTCAAAATCAATCAAATTTTCTTTTGAACACAATTGAAATATTGCCAGAAATTAGATTTCGAACCGGACCCTAATAATAAATTTAAACCCTTAAAAAACAAAAAGAACTATTTTTTTCGATTTCAAAATCAAATAATTTTCCTTTATAACCCAATTAAAATGTTGCCAAAAATTGGATTTCGAAGCTTCCCCCAATACTAAATTAAACACCCTAATATAAAAAACTAAAATTTTCGGACGGATCCTAATAAAAAACTCCCAGGGGTTGACTAGTTTTTATTTTTAGGGGGTGAAACCCACAAATAAGTAAGTAGCTTTATTTTTTAATTGTTTTAGTGGACCTAGTTTTTATTATTCGGGGGGGTTCGTAATAGGGGGAAGGAATTATGAAGTCTAACGGGGGTGGGGATTTTTCCTGACTCCCTAGAAACTCTGTTGAAAATTCCCTTCAACACGCCAGTCAAGGGGGGGGTTTGCGCGTAACTTTAAACATGGCGGATCGGAAGACATGCGCAACGAAGCACTCTTGACTCAATTCATGTCTGATTCATGAAATCCTGTTGAATATGAAGAAATCGAGAACATCATTCCTAGGAAAAATATGTGTTGCCCTATATATTTCCATATTATAATATATCATTTCCATATATTCCCCCTATGATTCAACGGGAGTCCAAAGGGGCTCCCCTATGATCCGACCAAGGTGCTCTCTCTTCGGTGGTTGGTGGCTCAGTGGATCTGATGCCACAGCTGGTCTTGCTGGTGCAACCGTACATCTTCGCCAGTTGAAGGACATCATTTTTGGTCATCATGTTTCGTTGGCCAATGACATATAAATGATATTCATCCGGATTGCTGGTGTAGAGGTGATAGCCGGCATCTTTCACCACAATGGTTTCTTTGCCCGTGGCACTAAAGGCAAACTTTCCAAAGTGCATGATTGACATAATATCATAGTCAAGGCTGGTGTCGGCATGTGGATTCTTGGTAAACTGCGAAAATTCCGAACTCTTCACATTGGCCCACTGGATCTCCACGAAGCTCCCGCGATCTGGTCGGGTGAGCTCAGGAGCCATGCCCATGCTGTGAAGCATCTCGTGAATCGCAGTGCCACAATCGTTGCAACCCGGGACTTGCAGGTTCAGCTTCTGATTCCCTGCCGAGATCACAAGATTTGACGATTAAGTCATGGGGGACATTGACACGTCACTGCCAGTGAATTTTGGGAATGTGAAGTTTGCTGGAAGATATTTGGAAAGAACCATCGATCAACGTGAAAAGAGGCTGGATACCTATGGATTTTAAACACAGTTTGAAATGTCTTTGAAATCCGGAGAAGGTCTATAGGTCTAGAAACCGATGCTGATGCCATCGCGTCTGCCACCGGACCACCGACAGCAAAACCTTCCCAAACTACAGCACCTGTCAAACCCATCATTGTCATCAGCTCAGAAGTTTGCCTGAGCTTTCTGGGTTCGGTCATATATGATGAAATATGTTGAAATATGTTGAAATATCAACGCAATCAGCTTTCTCAGACATAGAGTCTTCAATCTGGAGACCTCTCGGAGTGAAACTACGCCAAAACTCCCTTTCATGATACCCTGGGGTAAACGAACATAGATGTGGAAAATCCACTATTCGTAGATCGTTTTCCTACCGAAACCATTGGTTTTCCACTTCTTTTTGTAAATTGTAAACGTTTACCCCGGGGTAAATGAGCTGAAACAGAATCTTCGGCCGCCAAGCAGCATGCCAATGTTTGACCAACAGCCGGAATCCCCTGGGCAGGGCTATGATTTGGTCATGCTACGTCATGTTGACTGAGGATTTATGAAACCCTGAGGATCCTGGGGGCTATGGATGGAATCTATGGATAAATCACTGGCAAGAGGCTGGACTGAATGAAAATGGCGGGATGAGTGTTGCAAGCACCACGACCTTTGTAGCCAACATTTGTAAAGTGAATGCCCGGGAGTTCTTCTCGAATCTTTCCCTCAGAGCATCGACGAGCCCAGGGTTTGTCTGTTCAGCATATTTTCATATCCAAGTTCAAGGCAATCCACATTCAATGACATTGAAGAAAAAGGCTTTGTGAACCTTTCAGAAACGTGGCTGAACTTTGCAAATCGAGGATCTATAGCGCAGTCCACGGCATTTTTTGCACTGAGAGATATGTACTTGTCATAGCAGTACTTCACCTCCAGGCTTTTCGTAACAAGCTGCTTTTCGAAGGCTGAAAGCACCCGAAAAACAGGACGGTGAATGCAGCCTACAAAACATGGTTTGTGGTTTTAAGCCTCATACATGTCATCGGAGATCATCCCAGGTTTGGGTTGAAAAAACTTTAAAATCACCAGAAACATATCACGTTCACTTGGCTACTCATCGAAACTCATGTCAAGACCCTCTTCCAATTAGAAGGTTTATCAGCCGTCGGCCGAGCAAGGGCTTCCTTACTATCGATTAGGGTCAAGTGGACGATGTCATTCTAAGGTAAACAAACATATTTCACTGCGCAGTATGGAAGTCCAATCGAAAGCACTAATTACTGTTACACTGTAATTCATGATGTTTGAATAGTTCATAATTCACAATTATCCATAATTATGGACCATATTATGGACCATAATTTATAATCAATAGTTGATATTCCAAGTTTTTGATGGTTTTAATAGGTTGATCTATTTATAATCAATTGCTATCAATTCATACGATATATATAATTTGCTCTACACACCATTTCTCCTCTGAACATCGCGTTCTGTGCGACACCTCGGCGTTGGTCCACGGCTCGCCAGCACTGTGCAGACCTCCTGGAGAGGTCTCACTGGCAGTTTCCAATTCTTACAATTGATTCAGAATGATCAGAATGATTGAGATTCAAAAACAGTGAAGCAATTATACATATATAATCATATATAATCATATATAATCATATATAATCATACTGTTTCTGAATCTTTCTAGCTCCGGGTGTCAGCCGCAGACTTGCCATGTGCAAAAAACTTCTTGATATCTCAAGGTGCGGTATCTCCTCCATCAACAGCACCATGTCTTTGAACAAGTTTAAACATAGGATGCTAAATCAGGTCATAACATGTCATAACCCCCACCTGAGTCAAGTGCACAAAGACCTCGCCGCTACTGGCTCACCTCTATATCCTGGATTTTGTGAGGGAAAACCATGGAAAACCATGGAAAAGCCCATCTCTTTCACACAGCTCCTGTTCCTGAGGCAGACTTTGAGTCAGTGTCAGTGTCCGGAGTATGCATCTCGTCAGGACGAGGTGGTGGACCCTTGATGCCCTCCATGTGACCCAAGAGCCAATTCAAATCATCTCGTGTTAGGACCTGATGACCAGACGAAGTCGCTTTTCCAATACTCTCACTGTCCATGTCTGCGATAGCGGCATTGAGGACCACCACAAGGTTGTTATATTTCTCCTCACGATTTCACGAGATATCACGAGATATCACAAGATGTCTGGGGGGTTGCTATTGATCAATTGTATCCCCAATCCCATCCCAGCTCCTGAGCCAAATAGCCATCCCGTGCAGCGTATTCCATGTGTTTGGCGACGCCAATCACCACTTTGTCTTTGCTCCTGGAGCGATGCCACATGATGATGATATCCTGTGTCACTTGATGCCATAATGATATCAAGTTGTGCTGATATGTGCTGATATGTGCTGATAAAACTCAATGAGAACAACCCATGACACAAACGACCCGGCACCCGGCAAACACATTGACACATTGAGTTGGACCTCTTTGCCACGTTGCCAGCCATCGAGGCCACCATCCGATGGATGCGCTTGTTCCTTTGCTCCTCTGTCTCCTGCGGCAGTGCGTTGTCGGCACGTCCATCACAGGCCATGGTCATTTCACATGGAACGTATTGGAACATCATGGAACACATATGCAATCTGAATCAGTCTTAAAGTTTCCAATATCCCAACAAATCTCCCAACAATTCCCAACATGTCCCAACATAATTTCCTTGAGAATGGGATCGACGCAAAACCCAGCACCAAGGCACCGTCACACGGTCGTACTTGGGCAGTTGGCACTGCATTGCTCCAGAGATACTGCTGACCTGCGCAACTGTGCTTGGGATTCTGGGATGATAAGGGAACAACTAGAGGAAACCATAGGACACCCCATGATAGAAGAAACATCAAGCAGCTCAAATCCAACATGGAGGAAAAAAACCTTACATTGATGGGAAGTTTGCGAGCTAAGTTGGCTAAGTATGGCGAAGTGCTCAAAAAAAAAGGTAACTTCCTGCACTTCAAGCGTCTACTTCACAGGATGAAAGCTTGAAACACCACAAATTGAAAGGTCATAGAATGTCATAAAGATATATAAAGATCCACTTTGGGTTTCTCTATGATTCCCGTTAAGACAAGGACAACCTGAGTCTCCGGAAGTGATACTGTCGATGAATGACAGTGTACTTGCATCTTGGGATTAGTTGTAGCTTAGATTGTTCTCAACTAGCAATGACCAACAACGAAACATGCAATGGGGCTGACCACGAGGTAGTCCGATCACAAAAAAACACAGTGATTGAAACGGTTTCCCACCTCTCTAAACATGATAAGAGGATCCAATTCTGCTTTGATAAAATTTTGCCACACAAACCATGGACAAGTAAACCACGGACAAGTGCCTACAATCCATTTTGCGATCCTTCTTGGTTTTCTTTCGAAGTTTTTGAAAGCTACACATCCCCAACCCAGAGATACCATCGGCTGATCCCAGGCCTCTGATGAAAGTTTTGCCTCTTTGCCCAGCAACCAGCATTCTGCACCAGGGTTGTCTTGAAAATAGGAAAGCAATGGAAAACCAGACTCAAAACTCAAAACAGCCAGAAACATCTCGGAGAATGTGGATGAAATGGACCCCCATAATTTGAAGTCCAGCTGGGATTATGAAGGCTGGACCAGGCGTCATCGCTTCACGCTACTTCTGCTCCAGAGAATGGTGGCTTGGATGGATTCGGCGCTGGGTATGGCGGGCCGAATCTTGGTTCGTGAAAGTTTCAACTCTATGAGCCGATCCAACAGCCTTTTGATCATGAGGTAGGCTTCTGCAGCTATTGAGGGTGAAAATGCTGTGAACATCGTCAGAATCCCCATGCCAAGAACACGGGTTCCAAGCTGCAACATGGGAACATGACGCCTTGTGTCTCATAGTCATAGGTGAAATGAGCACATTGATCATGATCATGACAGGACCTGAAGGCTGACTGAACTGAGCATGTTATATTTTATGTTATTTATAGTGATATAAGATACTTCTCAATCAAATTGAGGCTCTGGCGCTTGGCAATCTTTAAAACTCTTGATGTTGGTACCTGCCAAGTGACTTGAAGTCACCCTGGGTGTCACCCACTGTCACCGCGGAGGAACGGATCAAGAGACCCAAATAGGCTTCAGCCAGATTTCCCATCCAACGATATCCAAGGGAGTGGATAAGCATGTCCTTTTTACAGGTTGCCATAAAGGAAATTCATGGAAATTCATGGAAATTCCTACTTCATACAGCCTCTTGAAACTGAAAACCCAACGGTTTTGCCATTCCTGGGGACATTTTGGGTGCTGAATTTCACCTGAGGTTAGGACTCGATGGTTCTCCTCGTCCTTCGTATCCCCAACCCACTTCACAATCAGGGCTGGCCAAAGCCAACGTGACTCCAAACAAGACGCGTAGGGGAAGCATTGTGACTTGATCAGCAAATGCCTGCAGTTTTGAGCATGTCATTTTATCATATGTACAGTAATATAAACAATATAACATCATGATGCAACTGCTCATCGTTTCTTATCCTGTCTCTAGGGGGGTAGGCCCAAAAGAAAACAGAATAGATTAAGACATATACTAAGGCCATGTCACACAGACATGAAAGATCGTTGTTTCCATGTCTGCACGTGCCAGGGCAGCCTTTAAGAAGTCCTTGCTTTCGAAGGGGATCCCTTTTGGTGCGTTGAATGTTGTGAATGCCATCGTTCAACTGTAAAGGACCAAGTCAACGCGCAAAACTAACATAATCACCACAAACAAAGGGAGGAAACCATGATTTTCGGTGCCTTTGACACCTTTGTTCAAAATTTAAAGTCACTTTTGATTCAATTCCTTATTATAGTATCATTATCATCATTATCAACCCCAAAGAGAAGACTTGGTCAGACTTCAAAATCGCTTGCGACTTCGGGCCACCAGACTTCAGGAAATGGCGTCTCTTTTCGTCGGAGTGCCCAATTCCCATTTACGACGGGCATACGACGGGTGACACAGGTGAGACTACGGCCAAGATAATGCCTGAACGCAAAGTTGCAAAGTTACTCAAAGTTGCAAGTCCATTTTGTATTGACTATCCCATTCCTATCAATTCTGGCTATCCAAGCAAAATTGATATATGTTTGTTTTTTTTCCCCGGGAAATGCAGGTCATGTGCACATTCTTGACATGGTGCCATCCGTACTCTCGTTGCCCCAAAGCTCGGTCCAAGCTGACCAAGGACTTGGATCGCTCACGTCTTTGCAGCCTCACCGGGTTTCGACGCCAGTGGCCAGTTGGGGCAACCCGCAAAATTACAAGAGTCACCTCTAAAAAAGTGCAAAGGTGAGATTGCAAAAAGCAAACTAACCCATTGCAGGTGCGAAAAATACATAGTTTCCTTATATGTTTTTGTTGTACAAACCAAAATGGGCCGAATTCAGAGCGCTGTTTCGTTTTCCGCATTGGATCAACATGGCTTTCCGGGCCTTGTCCAAGAGTGTGGAGCTCTTTGCTGTGGCTGTCTGCAAGGGCACCTGGAGATCGACTTTGAATCCCAAGGATTCATGGATCGTGGCTTGTCCGAAGCTGAAATCTGAAATCTGAAGATATCTGAAGATCCTCAACGATCTTTTTCCATCTTTTTCCGATGTTTTGTGCATGTTTGTGCATGTAACATCATGTAACCGTTGCAACCTTCACCTTGATGCATTTCCTCTAGCCGATGGAACCTTCAGCGGGGCATCCACCACGTCGGTCGACGCACGCACTCGCTGGGCCAGCATGTGCAAGGAGTGGTCCCTGACATCAGTTGCATCATGTTGCATCTCAAGGGTTTCAGCAGGAAAGCTGATGCTGATGTTAATCTTGAGAAATCTTTGTGCAAACTTTCTGTTTCTAGACCCAGCGTTGGGACATCTCAAGAGATGTCAAGAGCAGAACTAACAGTCACTAACACTCTTGTCTGAACCCAGAGATTCTCCAAGTTGGTCCCAAAAAAATAAAACTATCGGTATTGCATCAATTTGCATCAAATTATCACATTGCAATACATATCAAAGCACAAGTTCCCCTCTCAATCCTTGCGACCTCATTATGCAGTCGTTTCCACTGCCGAAGAGACGTGTGAACGACGGCATAGTCTCAAACCTTTGCCGCAGCAAACCGTTGAACTGCGTGAGATGCGAGTGTTTGTTGCACCTGCAGTTGAATCAACATACAACATATAACATCATATAACTACAAATGGTTGAAATGTGCACATCGTGTCTGCCAAACAGCATGCACATACAAAGTCACACACACACATATCATACGCAATCTCAGGAAATCCAGAGATACCAAGAATCAAACCCATTTTACGGGTGAACCATCAACTTTCTTTCTTTTTTCTGGCCATCTTTATGGTGGACATCACTTTTTTGTGGGCCCATGTTCGGAGCCATATCGTGTCGGGTTTTCTTGGCATCCGCACGGAATGGCTGCCATGGAACTGTCTGGCAACAGCACCAGCTGCTTGGGATTTGGGATGGCTGGTAGTTCAGCCTGGATCCCCGCTGGATGGTGGAACATCCCTGGCTGAAATGGATGATGTGGAGGTACCCGCCATTTTAGGAAATCTCTATATAATATACTATACCATACTATACCATACTATACCAATAAATTGTGGATGTAATATGAGCTGTCTGGTAGGACAGTCATTGCGAAATATCACATGCAATCTCTCCCCTTTATATTTTTTGTGAAACAACTTTTACATAAATCTTGCACATGTCCAGCTAACTCAGCTAGCCAAGTTCATACTCAGCACTTCTGTGACGGCAACCAATCGTCACACGAGGTCCTTCTAAGTCTGAGGTTCCGAACGTTCGCACTGCAGGGCCAAAAGCTTGCCTGGTGACAGGGTGACAGGGTGGCGCAGGACCTTAGGCTATGGGTCTGGTGGGTCATGGAAGTGGCTTTGTCTAAAAGTATCTAAAAATAAGGTATACTGTGGTATACTATAGCAAAATTTATGGCAATCAAAGGAAACATGATGAATGATGAGAAACATTGAAAGCCTATTGGATTCCCTAAAGGTACCTCCAATTTCCCCTCATTTTGGGGAAACCTCCCTAGGCGGTTTTTCATCTCCCGTACCTCCAAGCGTCTGGAGAGCGGGTCCATCAAGTGGACTTCCACTTCTTGCACCGTCTGTTCCAAATTGGCCTGCAACCTCACAGATGGCTAGATATATCCAGGGGAAGCTTCATCCAATTCCACTCAGAATGATGGGTGAATTGATAGCTCTCATCGAATGGATCAAATTTGGCACCAAGTGGGATAATTAAGTGATATTAAGGGATATTAAGGGAATCAATCATTGAGTTCCCAACTGCGGATCTGGCTCTGGTTGTGCCAGGAGCTGTTTTTCAATCTGACCTGGGCAATTTTCAGGAACATCTGCCGCCAAAGGAAGGATGCCTTGATCCTCTTGATCTGGGAACCACCACACATCGCAAGAATGCTGGTTGGCGGCTTCGGATGACCCCAAGAATATCTTTTAGTTTATAATGTTTTCGGATGACCCCAAGTGATGATCTCTTTTGGGATAGGTTGAAACCGCCAAATTCTCTCTATAGGGGTGGAGAATTATTTGGGGATTTTTGTTCGGATTCCTGTGCCCTTATATTTGCAGCATTTAGAAACTATAATCTTGGTTTTCACGTGGTATTTGCACGATTTTGCAGTTCTTATGCTTGTTGGGTAGGGGGTTGGAGGGGTTAGGGAGTTGGGGGTTTGAAGGTGTTGAAAGTGTTAAATGATGTTAAATGTCTTGAAAGTGTTGAAGGTGTTGTTGTTGTTGTTGCTGCTGCTGCTGCTGGTGTTGTTCTTCTTGTTCTTCTTCTTCTTTTTTTGTTTTCTTCTTCTTCTTCTTCTTGTTCTTCTTGTCATTGTTGTTGTCGTTGTTGTCGTTGTTGTTGTCGTCATTTATTGGCTTAGGTGTGGGGGGGTGGGGGAGGGTAAGGGGTTTGAAGGTTATAGCTGATGCTGATGCTGTTGCTGATGCTGTTGTTGTTGCTGCTGCTGCTGTGGTTGTGGTTTATGTTGTTATCGTGAAGAGAAGAGAAGAGACGAGAAGAGAAGAGAAAAGAAGAGAAGACAAGAGAAGAGAAGAGAAGAGAAGGAAAGGGAAGGGAAGAGCAAGAGCAAGAAACTCAGGCAGTCTCATCCAGAGACTACACAGGGGAAGAGAGACGAGCACATCGCATGATAGCACCGAAGCAGAAAGGAGAGAAGCATCCAAGCGCAGGCGAAGAACAGGAAAGAAACAAAGAGGCCAACAACATTAAAGATGTATAAGGGTTAAAGAATCAGGAGGGTCAAAACATGGTACATAATGCATGATCATCCATCTCATAATGGCAATCCTTGTCATGGGTAAACAAATCCCCATTAATGGATTCATGACAAATTGCTTTTATGGGAAAGTAACCCATGTTTTTAACCATGTTTTTACCATGGCACATCAAACACAAAAAAGTAGAGAAATAACAAAGACCAAAGCAAAACAGAAAGACCCAGAGAAGAAGAAAAGCAGGAAACGAAAGCAGACAAGCCGAGAAGCAAAGAAGCAGCAAAAAGCAAACAAGCAAAAAGAAAAGAACAGCGAAAAAACGGAGAAGCAGGGAAGCAAAGAAGCAGCAAAAAGCAGAAGAAGCAGAGAAGCAACAAAGCAGAGAAGCAAAAAAAACAGAAAAGCAAACAAGCAGAGAAGCAAAGAAAAATAATTGCAGAAAAAATAAAGCGAAAACAAATCCCTAAAAGGCACGCAAAAGCAGAAAGCAATGGAAGGTGTAACAAAAAGGACGAAACAAAATCCCCAAACTCACCTGAAAAACAACAAAAAATCCCTTCCCATTATTTTGAGTGGCAAAGCAGCAAAGCCACAACTTCTTTTGCCCAAACTGATTGATACGGAACCGTTGTAAAACCACTGAAATAGTGGTAAGCCTGTGAATTCTAGATATTCAGTCTTGTTTGTTGTGGACTGATGCCAGCTCAATGCTCAACATGATCTCTTTCAGATGTGTCCCAAGGATATTAATCAACCATCGTGCCAACCCGGGTGAAAACCTGCGTTGCCACAATCCTCCTTGGTGCATCACTTCTGGTGACCAGGATGCGGCTGATAGCTGCATGAACCTAGCGCCAAATGCACAAACGTGGATCTTGGATCTTGGATGCTGTTTAACAAAAATGGCCATAGAAAGCATCTGAAAAGGCAGGCCAACTCTGCCAATTCTGACATACACCTCGAGCCAGAAACTCCAGGCCTGCTCCAAACTTGCTTGTTTCGATGCAAGTCACTGTATCAATGGGTCAAAGGCCAAACACTGATTGACAGTCATTGGAAAACATCTTTGCTGCCCATCAATGCCTTCCCCAATAACCTCCCCGTGCCACGTCCATGGCCTCAGAAGGAGCCACGGTATGTCTCGCCACCAGAGGAGCCAAGCGCGCCACGCGTTCGGCGCGATCGGTGACCGTCTCGGGCGGCGTGCAAACGGCCTGACAAAAGGACGTGCCAAACTCTTCTTTTGGTATAGAGTTTTGATAAATATCGTGGTTAAGTGGGGTATCGGTATCTACTGAACATATCTGAAAATGTGATTGTGAGATATCTGGTGATTTTTTGTTGTGTTTGCTTCATGTCCTTCAGACATTTTAAGGATCTTTAGGGTATAGCTGGTGCCTTGGGGATAGCATCCCTGCGTGCTGTCAAGCGGCGCCCATGTAGATGAAGCTGCCCCGAAATTGCAACGAAACCTGAGTCGACTGCAGAAACCCTTGGTGGCTCGTGGACTGCGGTGGATGAACATGTTGGCTCCCAAGCTTCTCATGCCACCTGAGGGATCTATTCTGGACGACTTGTGAAACCTTGCTTCTTTGAAGCCAAAGAAAACACCTGAGGAGTAGTATTTTTTATCTTTGTCTTTCGATGACCAGCAACATACAAGCTACGCAACTGTCTACGCCGAGCCTACGGCATTGCATGAGGTAGCCTACGCGGGTATGGTTTTTAAGGTGTATCTACGCGAGGCTACGTGGTGTCGGCTTTGCCGCGGCCACGCCTTCTGTTTGTTTCCAGTTGTGGCGCGAGGATTTGGAACCACACACAACTAACCAAAGCAAAAATGAATGAGTTTTAACTCTTGCCAATGCGTGTCTACACAAAGCCTACGCGGTGTAGGCCAACACGAGCCTACGCCAATGCCTACGCAACCTACGCCGTCTGCATAGCCTACGCCTGGGGCATAATATGTCTTGTGGAGTTCCCACTCTATCTATTTTTCTGGATCCTGAAAAAAACGCTACTCGAAACTCGAAACTCTTTCATTGAGTATGACATATTGGCAATATTGGATATATCGGCAAGGATTGAGCAAACGATCCATAAGCGTTCGGCCACAAGAGTCGATGCAGGCAAGTGAGAAAGCAGGATGTCTTCGATGGCAGGCAACTTGTCCTGGTGCAGCAGTTGAAAGGTTGGCCTTGTAAGGGAAGTCCAAAAGAATCCCAAAGTCAAAAAGAGCCCCTCTCATATCTCTTCCATTTGGATCACGGTACAACCCAAGTTTCAGGCTTCAAAACATGATTTCATTGCGTTTTTGTAATAGAAAGTCAGCAGGATCAGAACGTCGCCAAGCCTGAAGCGTTGCTCATTTGCAACCCAAAAACATCTTTGTGGTGTAAACAGTCCCAGAATCCCATAGTTGATCAATCTTGATTCTCAGTTTCCACCATTTTCCCCTGTAAAATTGCCAGTGTTTTTTTGGTTTTTGCCAAAGATCCACCTAACTCACCGTGCCCAGGACCTTCCCCCACCCTGTCCAGCTGAAGGCGTTGGAAAAACGTGGATTCCGTCTCCAGGCGTTGCTTCAGAGCCTGCAATGGGCAGGTGATGTTTGGTGGCAAAAAACCATGAAGGATGTTGGAGTTTCCACCCAGTGGATCATTCTGATACCACGGCAACCCATATTTTCATAATATCCACTATATATAAATGATAATTATGGTCCATAGCCCATTTTTTGATAAATGATATATAACACAGCAACCCATATTTTCCATATATAACCCATTATAATATATATAATTATATGTTTTTTCTATGTCATCCAGGCATCCATGGTCCAAACCGCCCTTAAATGTCTCTGGACCTTGTAGGTGCTGAGCTCAGTGGGGAAGGGCCAACGCCTTTCCAGGTTCCTCAACCTGAGTCCATCGGTCACTGGTTTATTGATGTGAAAATTGTGGATGTAAAATTTGTGGTGAAACCAGATGTTTCCGAATTATTGGAACATATTTTTTAAGCCTATCATATCTATCATCAGTTGGATTAATTGGACAGCATAGATTCCATTAAACTATGGATGGATTTAAATCATTGGAGTTCATATTTCCATCAACCAGTTGGACCCCCCCTGTCCTAGCTTCAGGCTGGGGTCCAACGGTAGATAGGACAATTGATGATTACCAACAGAATTTGGCGTACCATATGGCAGTGTGTCAAAACCAATAGTACCCCTGGTGAACATCAAAATAGCTGGGATTTATGGATGTGAATAACCCACTAAAAATGGTATTAATAGGTATTGATCCATACCCATATTTTCTCACGAAAACAGCATTTGAAGGCGACATCCCTTCCTTTTGTTTGCTTCAGTTTTTTTTGCAGCTTGGTGCCACCGAGACACAAATGCAGCTGGACCCGTTCGTCGTGGTCTTCGGGCAGTTTCTCCTAGAGTCGTGTTGCGGATCATCGGGCGATGGCGGCCATGGTATGGGTGTGGGGATATGGGCGATATTGGGCACCTCAACTTCAAACATCGAAGTGTTACATCTTACAAACCTGCTGGCTAAACATCTATCCTGAACAAGTGAAGCAGTGAAGCATTCAAGTCTACTTGAGTACCAAAAGCAAATAGACAATAGGGTGTTCAGTGAAGTTCAAGGCCAGCCAGTTTGCAGATTTGTAATCTTTTCTGGGCCCTTCCCAATCCCTTTGCCAGCGCCTTGAAGACCTTTTCCTCTCTGATGCACACCTCGCGCAAGCTGTGTGAATGAAACCTGGTAATTCCTATCAGCTCCTGGAAGATATCATCAATTCTGGACTCCCTTCATGGGAGGGCTTGGTCAAAACAAGAACAACATAATCAACATAAGCATGGAAGTGAAATCATAGGGTCTCAAATCAGATCAATCTACAGTATATAAATATACTAAGTATATTATGTATATATATATATAAACAGTCCTCAAGTGACTCGGATGGGTCCCCTCCCAGCCTCAGTGCTCTGGAGCCAACAGAGGAACCTGGGTCAGCCGGCGATGGAACAACCAGAAAATCTGAGGCAACACGTGGGGTATCACCAACGCAAAATATACATATAGTAATATAATATATATATAGTAAATATATATAATATATATAGTATAATATTATATAAAGTATCACCATTCAACGAACGAAATGTGTCATTGCTATCCCATGCCGCATTGCATGGCATAGCCAGCAATGCGTGACTGGTACTCATCTCGAAGCTTCCTCTATGCTTTCGCTATCAGTGCATCCAAGTGACTCAAAGGTGGCCTTGGGAGAGCGCAAACCATAGCCCTGACAGGCCAACACCTGGTCCAAATTTTCCGACAGGATGAAAGTTATGAAAGTGTTGATGTTTCTAATCCGAATTTCTAGATTGTGCATGATTTCAAGATTATCAGGCATATTTCTCCGAATCATTCCGAAGAAAGGCACAAGAAAAGCTTGTCATAGCTTGTCCACACCTCGAAAGCCCGTTGGGCTGCTGGGATGTTCATGGTTGTCAGCGCAGTCTTGGCTGCCTGGTATGGTCTTCTTCAGTAATGGAAGTTCGATTTGGTGCAAAACAGCAGAACTAGACAAAGCCTACAAGAAACTGTCCCGACTTTACTTCTATATCTTCAGTTGATTGTTCATTCATAGTGGTCATGACTGATTCCATTCTGTCAGTGTATGCAAATTACCAACATTACCAACTGTTTCCTGCTGCCCCATAGGCAAGGTGTATTACGGAAGCGCCTCGCAAAGAGTCACCCGAGCAAACTCCTTGAAATCTAGAAGTCCCTCCTGAACGGTGCTGGGGGAACTCACTGAACCCCCAACCTTCCAGGTGCCATCGGACATTTCCCTATAGAGAAATCCGATGGCAAATCAGGCCGCAAGATCAAGATAGATCAAGAACATGCTAATGATGACAGTAAATCATAATCCTACCATGGGTCCAAATGAAAATCTTCTAACGTATGCTGGTGTCTTGAATGTTAACTCAGGATTGAATAGCTCCAGCTGATCTGTGTGGGGGATACCATCTTGAAATACATCGGTGTATCTAATGTATCCGTATGTTCGGCACAATTCCCTCTTCTATTTTTACATATAAATACTGGCGGCTTAGGAATGAAAGTGAATGGTGGCAAATAGATTAAATCACATCTACACTACAGGAAATTAACATATATGGAAATCTGTAAAATGATTTACAGTACTTTCATGGTCCGTTTCCATATCTATCTCTTAGTTTACCAAAGAGATTTTGGGACCCCAAATCATCTTCAACATGGGTTTATATGAAAATAGGGTACTACGCCTGAAAGCCAATGGATTTTCATCATTTCCAACTCAAGATGGTTTGGGGTAAACACCAAATTTTCGGACAAACCAAAATATCAAGTTGCTGGTTATATGTTCATCATCTTCCCATTGTATCCCCATGATATCCACGTGTTCATTGGCCAAGTTCCGTATCGCCATTATATGTTCATTATATCCACATGTTCATTGGGTTAGCGCCATTAAATTATGAAATCCACCTTTTCTGTTGTCAACCTCCTCCAAAGAAATCACCAAGTTAATTCTTGTTGGCTATATCATTCACATATCCCATCATCCTCATAAAATCCCATTAAGCACCCTCCAATCAAACATCCTCTAAACATGGTGCTTTAATATGGAACTCCTCCATTAATCTGGGCAAATTATAATAACTAACTAACCTGAAATAAGACCATATTGGGATAATTCCCCTTACTAACCATCATTCCAGTGAGGTCGCAGTGAGGTCGTTATAATTTACCCAGATTAATATGATGGATGTTCATGGATTTTCCAGCACACCATTCAGCTGATGACCGGAGTTCAGGCGCTCCCAGTCCTCCACCTCTGCTGCTACCTCCGCCTCTTCCATCGCTGCCTCCGGCTCTTCCACCGCCTGGAAGACCTGCGAAAAATCGAGAACTGGACGATTCCTGGGGGAAAGAAAAACTGCCAATGGCTGTAACTGTAACCATAGGATTCTTGGGAATTCATGAAAACCGAAGTCACACCTATATAATTGGAATTGAATGGGGATTGAGGGAGATCTAGTGGGATATAATAACCACCAATTAGGGTTACCCTGACTCTGGCAATCAAATATGGCAATGAACAATGCCCCAATTATAGATGATGTTCAGATTTAAATGCCAATCTATAGTGAATATTAGTGAATTATCTTGCCATCTTTGATTACCGGAGGGTATCATGGTGGATTTACTCTCAATCTAGAGCCATTTGTAATCGGAAATCATCTATAAATGGTTGTAGCTCGTGATCTAACCAGCAAAAATGGGGGAGTGTACAATTGTACAACCTACCATAATGGGAAAAACCCAGATACTAGGTGGGGAAATTGGGCTCTATCAAGAGGTCAAAGCTTCTCAAGGATCGCAAGGTCTGAACTCATGGGTCTTCAACTGGAAACTTTTGAAACATCAAGTCCTGACAATATGTTTGTAAGAAGAACATGTCTGACCAAGTCCAACCATATCTGGGTGACAATGCCGCCAAATTTCAAGTTTGACTCTTTCGAAATAAGAATCTATAGTGGCATATGTCAAAAATGGTCAAAATGGCGGTACCAATGGACCCTCACTACAGACCAATCCATATTTTTGGGGTTCATAATCTTGGCTCACCCATGTGAAAAATGTGCAAAGAAATTCATGCGATTTGCAGGCCTGGCTTGGATCTTGGCCATTGAGCTTGTTGCTATATCTTTCAGCTGCTTCCAATCCTCGCAAGCCATGCAGCAATTGAAGACATGCCTGGACTCAAGCAGGAGTCCAATAGTATATGTATATATGATATTATATAATATACAATGGTATATCAGTATCATTAAATAGGTTACATGTCATGAGTCATTATCACGTATATATACATATATATAGACATATATATACACATATATATATATATACATATATATATATATACAGTATACAGAAACACAATACACATTATATCAATACATAGGGGGTTCTCATACCGTGGCATCCAGTTAACATCTAAGGATGGCACCTCGCTTCTCTGTAGGATCCGCCTCCCCCAGGTCCCAAATGACGTTGGCAGCAGCAACCTGAAGCTGGAACCGTTAGACTTGGGGAACACCAGGCTTCACCATCCATTGATGTTGGATTTTGGTTTTTACCCTTTAATAAACAATCAGCATGGTTTGGTAATATTGATGGTTTGGAAAATATTGGAAAATATTGATGGTAACATTAATAACAAAAAAAAGGGAATATTGATGGTTTGGAAAATGCTCGACATGTCTGCATGGTCTTCCAGATCCTAAGCCCCTAAGCTGTCACTGGGCGGCTGTTGAGTTTGTCCAAGTCCAAGGAGATTGTGGGAAAAATCTGACATACACTGCAAGGTCCAGAACATGGCCGGCAACGAGCTGCAACATCCAATGTTGATTGAACATGATTTTTCATCATGTAATATATGATCATATATGTTATGGTCTGATGGAAAATCTCCTTGAGTCAGTTGAGTCTCTTCAAAAATGGGGGTGGTCATCCATCTGGTTATTTAAGAGTTTGCCATGGAAAGATCCACCATGCTATTAAGAACGGTCAGCCATCTATTTCGATTAGGGCCATCGAAAAACCATGGCAAACTGTTGGTCATAACCAGAGGGTACCATGGTCATCCATGGTTTACCTCAATTGCCGTGTGGGAATGATCCATCCCTGGAGGCCCTGGGGAGTATGCTCGAACCCGGAACCAACGGAACCAACGCAGCTCGAATGACCGGCGCATCGTCTTCCAGGTTCTTTCCAGCAGATCGGACCAAGGTGGCCTTCAAGACTTGGTCAGCTGATTTTCAGAGGATTCACACATATCAAGGCCACAAGTGATTGATCTATGTTCATTTATGATTTTTCGACCGACAACCTATGATTTTCCATCGATTTATGATTTTCCCATTGATGACCTATGATCATTGAGGAGTCATTTTTGATGATTTCTCTGTGGCCAATGGCACCATGGCACCATGGCATCCGACATCTCCGACATCTCCGCCTGACGCATGGAGAGCTCCAGCTGCAAGCGGCCCAGCTCTGATTTGGCCTTGGAAAGGTGGGCATCCAATGATTTCAATGGTTGCTTGGAAAAGATCTCAGTGCTGTGTGACTGTATCCCTGTAAGAAATGTGAATTGCACAGGGGGAACAATAGAAGAATGCCAGTAGTGCCGCGCAAGGCGGTGGCGGAAATTTCAAAAATAGGAAACCTATAGGAGAGGTTGGTTGTTGTGATTCACGGATGGCACAGCGAATCCACTGATGGACCGAAATGTGGTTGGAGTTGTGTTTTCTGGAGTGGTTGCAATGGTTGCAGTGGTCACCTCACCACAACTGCTGGATGTCGTGTGGTGTAGTGCAGTTGTAGTTGTAGTTGTAGTCGTAGGTGTAGTTGTAGTTGTAGTGGAGTTGTAGTTGTAGTTGTAGTCGTAGGTGTAGTTGTAGTTGTAGTGTAGTGGAGTTGTAGTTGTAGTTGTGGTGTGGTGTAATTAGTGTAGCGTATTGTAGTGTACTGTAGTGTTGCGTACTGTAGCATGGTATAGTGTAGTGTAGTCTGCCGTATTGCGTGTAAAGTAGTGTAGTTGTAATTGTAGTGTAGTGTCGTGTAGTGCAATGTAGTGGTAGTTGCAGTTGTAGCGTAATGTAATGTAATTAGTGTAGTGTAATGTAGTGTAGTTGTAGTTGTATTTGTATTTGTAGCTGTAATGTACTGCAGTTTAATTAGTGTATTGTAGTGTAATGTGGTGTAGCGGTAATTGTAATTGTAGTTGTAGCTGTGGTGGTGGTGGTGGTGGCAGTAGTAGTAGTAGTAGTAGTAGTAGTACTAGTACTAGTACTAGTACTAGTAGTACTAGTAGTACTAGTAGTACTAGTAGTACTAGTAGTAGTAGTAGTAGTAGTAGTAGTCGTAGTAGTCGTAGTAGTCGTAGTAGTCGTAGTAGTCGTAGTAGTCGTAGTAGTACTAGTAGTACCAGTAGTAGTAGTACTAGTAGTACTAGTAGTACTAGTAGTACTAGTAGTACTAGTAGTACTAGCAGTACTAGTAGTACTAGTAGTACTAGTAGTACTAGTAGTAGTAGTAGTAGTAGTAGTTGTTGTTGTTGTTGTGTAATTAGTGTAATTAGTGTAATTAGTGTAATTATTGTAATTAGTGTAATTAGTGTAGTGTAGTGTAGTGTAATTAGATGCAATTAGTGTAGTGTAGTGTAATTAGTGCTGTGTAATGTAGCGTAGGATGTTTGCACTTGTAGTTGTAGTAGTAGTGTAGTGTAGTGGTGCTTGTAGTTGCAGCTGTCTATCTATCTATCTATCTATCTAAATCTATCTATATCTATCTATATCTATCTATATCTATCTATATCTATCTATATCTATCTATATCTATCTATATCTATCTGTCTGTCTATCTGTCTGTCTATCTGTCTGTCTATCTGTCTATCTATCTATCTATCTGATAACGAAGCTATTCTGCGAGGCTTCCTCAGTTTTTGAACTTGACACCATCCAAAACGAAGCTATTCTGCAAGACTTCCTGATTTTTTGCACTTGACAACGTCAAAAACGAAGCAATTCTGCGAGACTTCCTCAATTTTCGAAGTTGACAACATCAAAAACGAAGCAATTCTGCGAGACTTCCTTCAAAAATCGAAGTTGAGTGCAGAGCTGACGGCCTCGTACCAATGCGTTTTGCTATTGTTCCACTCCACCTGTCTAAACTACTGCGCCTGCCGTGAAAAAGTGATACCCGGTCATACGAAGTGCTGCACCTGTTACGCAAAATCATCTCAGCAAACATGAAAATCTGATGCTCCAAAATGCAACCCATCTCAGGAAATCAGCGCCCGGACCTCCTAACAGCTCTGATGAACATGTCTCTTGTACTGCGCCTGCCACGGAAAATGCATCTTCGCAGATCCTCTTCAAATGTCCCAGGCCTGCCATCGTTTTTGGAAATGCTAAAAAAAACCCTCATGTTTTGCTGACTTTTGACAAGATGCACAATCCCGTGCGCCTGCCACGCGAAACGACTGAACGTCCAAAAGTGGTCCGAGCCCCTGACATCTCAACTTCCAAAAGTGGTCCGAACCTGGTGTGTTTTGTACATTTTGACTTCGAGATGTGCTTCGCGCCACAACGGCGTGCACTTTTTCGACATCGCAACTTCCAAAAGTGGTCCAAACCTGGTGTGTTTTGTACATTTTGACTTCGAAATGTGCTTCGCGCCACAACGGCATGCACTTTTTCGACATCGCAACTTCCAAAAGTGGTCCAAACCTGGTGTGTTTTGTACATTTTGACTTGGAAATGAGCTTCGCGCCACAACGGTGTGCAATTTTTCATCTCTCATCTGGCCAGCTGGCTCCGCACCCGCCGCTTTAGCGAGCCTACTTTTCGACCCTCCGGAGCCTCAAATCATTGGAAAAACACAGTGTTTCGCGACTTTCCTACC
>Ga0126342_10003058_pt1 | contig 27176 bp, 20 predicted proteins | sample Cyp1metagenome_FD_92528 | JGI IMG/M metagenome (GOLD analysis project Ga0126342, IMG submission 92528) | Coral microbial communities from Lord Howe Island, Old Settlement Bay, Australia - Cyphastrea 1 metagenome | ecosystem: Host-associated > Invertebrates > Cnidaria > Coral ... | reverse complement strand
TGACTCTTTCTCTTCTACTCTTCTCTCTTCTAATCTTTCTCTTCTCTCTGCCTCTGCCCTGCTCTGCTTTTCATCTGTCCATATTGTCGGAAGTTTGACTTCTAAACTTCCTTCGATAATAATAAAAGCAATAATAATAAATAATAATAATAATCATAATAATATTAATAATAATATATTATATATATGCACGTTATTTTTTACATAATATGCGCAAACAAATCTCAAATCATCTCAACATAAACATACACACATTCTTATGTACATGTTAAACATGTAAAGAGTGGAGAGGAGTCGCGTTCCTTGCAGGGTTCTCAGAGCTCCTCTTCATACATTTTTTGACCATTTGGATCTGGTTCAACTCTGCCATGAGGTCCATCGTCTCCAGCCTTCCAGTCCTTTCGCTAAAGCAGCAGCTGGGGGACCCCGTGCTAATCGCTCTACATTGGGAGGACGGCGGGTTGGGGCAATGACTTTCCGATAAAGAGAAGCAGTGGATGATTAGCGGATTTGAAGGGGAGAGGGCCGGCGAGAGGATGATTATGTATCAAAAAGTATTGTTGACTCATTGATATAATCGAACTTCCATTTTCGCATTGGTTTGTTTCACGGCAAGAGGCCTCGAACCTTGCAAGCGTTGAGATGCCAGGGCAAGGTCTTGCAAGATTCAGAGACTCCTTCAAGCTTGGCTTGGCCCAGCGAAGTGACCCTCACAAAGGTGGAGAAGCTTGCTACAATTTAGCAGGGTGGACTGGAACATGCTGTACTATAGTTCTCATATGGAGGTTTCCTAAAATAGGGGTTCCCCAAAACATTCAAGATTAGACAGTTTTGTATGAAAGCAATGGCTTTGGCGGTACCCCCATTTTTAAGCAACCCCTATGTGTTTGATTTATGGAAAGTAGACTGGAAAGGTTAGCTTATTGCAACAAGCCAGTGACCTAAGACGACCTGAGCACAGCTGCTCAGCTGCTCAGCTGCTCTAGGAAAGTCAGAGGTTTGGAGCTCTGGTCATGTGTGGTCATGTTTGCTGTCACTGCAGCTTGTGGATTTATATTGGGCTTGCAGTTGATGTGACTTTCGATTCAAGGATGACCTTCGATCATGAACGTCCCATCACATTGCTGCGAGACCAAAGCAATACATTTGGGGTGATGGACGGGCATCTTGTCGCCAAGACCAGGATCGGGAGGGCCTATATACCCTCTTGTAATTTAACATAGCAATTGACCATGGCCCATTTATAGTTGTTCCCTAAAACGATGTGTCCACACTGAGGGGTTCTTATGGTAATGGTAAAGGCCGGTACTTGATCAGGGTGCTACAGCTGGGCCGCGGCATTTTTCCTGTTAATTTCCGTATAAAATTGCTCTTGTGACACGTTGATGTGCATTTCGACCGCGCAGGCTCGCACAAAGTGTGGGCCGCGGTTCTGGGCCGCAGAATTTGTCCTGGAAATTTCAGAATAAAATGGCTCTTGTGACATGTCCAAATGCATTTTGTCTGCGCAGGCTCGCGCAAGAGTATGGGTCCCGTCTTGGGCCTCAACATGATCATCCTCAACGTCGTCATCTTCCCCCTTCCTCCTTGGCCTCATGATCCACGACATCATCAACCTCCACCTCATCTTCCGCAACATCAACATTCATTACCTTCATCTTCATCATGTTTCTCCACATTATCCTCCTCAACATCACCGTTTTCCTCCTCCAGATCATCATCATCCACCTTATCATCCTCCACTTCATATTCCGCATTATCATGCTTGTCCTCATCCTCCTCAACATCATCATCCGCAACATCCTCGACTCAACATCATCATCCTCAACATCATCCTCCTGCACCTCATCATCCTCAACATCATCATCCTCAACACCACCATCATCACAATCGTCATCATCATCATCATCGTCATCATCATCATCATCGTCATCGTCATCGTCATCATCATCATCATCATCATCATCAACACTGTCATACATTATCCTCCCACTCCTCCACACTGTTTGGGCTCTCTTGCCGGGATATTTTTTCTGCTAAAATCTGTTAAAAGGGTGATGTCCCATAGCAAGCTGGGCCCCTGACACCACACCTATGTCGCCATTGGATCGGGGTGCCTTTGATTCTTTGCCATCAGCTCAATATGTAGCCCATTATACATATTATACGCCCCCGGTTCCACCCGGTTGCTGCTAATCTCTCCCGGGCCCAGATTTGCAGAAGGAGCCTGCAATCATTTGCAAACATTCTTCTTTCTTGCTAAACAATTACTATGCGACCTCAAGCAGTCAAGGTTTCTAGAAAATCATTCCAGGTTATATATGTTTGTTTTGGGTGGCCAATTGATATATTACACAATATTACACATATGTATTTACATACGCTCATACGTACGTACGTACGTACTTACATACATGCCTTACTTTGCATCACACCACATTACATTACATTGCATTACATTACATTACTTTACACTACATCATTACATTGCATTGCATTACATTACATTATATTACATTACATTACATTACGTTACGTTACATTACATTACATTAAAAACAAACATACATACATACATGCATACATACAGACAGACATACATGAATGCATGCATACATACAGACATACATACAGACATACATACACACATTTATATTTGTATACACATCTAGATTTACTGTATCACATGTATCACAATGTGCCCCACCCGGAAAAATCCAGGGTTGCTCCACTGAGGGATGAGGCTCGACGAATGTGCACAGCCATGAAGGAGACCGGAAGTCGATCGGGGCTAGTAATATAGGGATTGGTTTAAGGGAAAATCTACAGGAAACCATGGATTTTCCCATGAAATTGATTAAGGCTTCTGGTTTCATTTTTCCCGAAAAAAGCCATCGTTAACCACACTTGGGAGAATGAAGATGGCATCATTTGGGGTAAGGTCCTCGCTTTTGAACTCGCCGAAGCGCATCGCTTTGGAGCGCGCCTAAACGCATCGCTTTGCCAGCGTCATCATCATCAACATCATCATGATTATCATAATCATCGTCACCAACATAATCACCATCATTATCATCACCATAATCATCATGATCATCATTGTCATCAGTGTCATCATTGTCATCATTGTCATCATTGTCATCATAATAATATATAATAACAATAATAATAATAACAACCATAACAATATTAATCATCATCATCATCATAATTACCATGATCATGATCATCATGATCACCATCACTATCAACAACCACAGATATATATATCTATCTATCTATCTATCTATCTATCTATCTATCTATCCATCCATCCATCGATCGATCGATCGATCTCGATCTCTCGATCTCTCTCTCTCTCTCTCTCTGATCATCCTCATTAACTACCGGTAAGGTGGGGGGTGTTCAACTTTTTGCTGTCCTGCCTCCTTGTGGGTTTCTTGGGGTTGGTTTGATTTTCTCCTTCGTCCGTTGTGTTGTCCTGCCGTGCTGCTTGCCCGGTTTCCTTCCCCGGGAAGAACCCTTAAGAGTGGAATGAACCGTTCCAACCTTGCAAAGTAACTGAAGTGATGATGTAAGTAGAATGTCCCCCCCAAAAATAAACCCCAAATGGCTGGTTGTGAAAACTCCCCCTCCCTCCCCTGCAGAAATAAACCCTAAATGGCTGCTGTGAGCATAAGGATGCCCAAGGCAAGAGAGGAGTACGAACCCTCAGAGGGAAAGAAAACTGAAGAATGTCCCCCAATAAACCCCAAATGCTAGGTCTTAAACCTTCCCCTCCCCACCAAATAAACCCTAAATGGCTGCTGTGAGCATAAGGAGGCCGAGGCAAGAGAGGAGTAAGAACCATCAGAGGGAAAGAAAACTGAAGAATGTCCCCCTCCCCAATAAACCCCAAATGCTAGGTCTTAAACATTTCCATCCCCCCCAAATAAACCCTAAATGGCTGCTGTGAGCATAAGGATGCCCGAGGCAAGAGAGGAGTAAGAGCCCTCAGAGAGAAAGAAAACTGAAGAATGTCCCCCTCCCCAATAACCCCCAAATGCTAGGTCTTAAACCTTCCCATCGCCTCCAAAAAAACCGTAAATGGCTGCTGTGAGAATATCATAAGGATGCCCAAGGCAAGAGAGGAGTAAGAGCCCTCAGAGGGAAGGAAAACTGAAGAATGTCCCCCTCCCCAATAAACCCCAAATGCTAGGTCTTAAACCTTCCCCTCCCCCCCAAATAAACCCTAAATGAGCATAAGGAGGCCGAGGCAAGAGCCCTCAGAGGGAAAGAAAACTGAAGAATGTCCCCCTCCCCAATAAACTCCAAATGCTAGGTCTTAAACCTTCCCCTCCCCCCAAATATGCTGTGAGAATAAGGATGCCCAAGCAAGAGAGCAGTAAGAGCCATCAGAGGGAAAAAAAACTGAAGAATGTCCCCCTCCCCAATAAACCCCGAGTGCTAGGTCTTAAACCGTCCCCTCCCCCCAAATAAACCCTAAATGGCTGCTGTGAGCATAAGGAGGCCGAGGCAAGAGAGGAATAAGAGCCCTCAGAAAAGAAAACTGAAGAATGTCCCCCTCCCCAATAAACCCCAAATGCTAGGTCTTAAACCTTCCCCTCCCCCCCAAATAAACACTAAATGGCTGCTGTGAGCATAAGGATGCCCAAGGCAAGAGAGGAGTAAGAGCCCTCAGAGGGAAAGAAAACTGAAGAATGTCCCCCTCCCCAATAAACCCCAAATGCTAGGTCTTAAACCTTCCCCTCCCCCGCAAATAAACCCTAATGGCTGCTGTGAGCATAAGGATGCCCAAGGCAAGAGAGGAGTAAGAGCCATCAGCCCCCTCCCCAATAAACCCCAAATGCTACAAGGTGTAGGTCTTAAACCTTCCCCTCCCCCCCAAATAAACCCTAAATGGCTGCTGTGAGCATAAGGATGCCAGAGGCAAGAGAGGAGTAAGAGCCCTCAGAGGGAAAGAAAACTGAAGAATGTCCCCCTTCCCAATAAACCCCAAATGCTACAACGTGTAGGTCTTAAACTTTCCCCTCCCCCCAAATAAACCCTAAATGGCTGCTGTGAGCATAAGGAGGCCGAGGCAAGAGAGGAGTAAGAGCCCTCAGAGGGAAGAAAACTGAAGAATGTCCCCCTCCCCAATAAACCCAAATGCTAGGTCTTAAACATTTCCATCCCCCCCAAAGAAACCCCAAATGGCTGATTGTGAAACCCTCCGCCTTACCACCCAAATAAACCCGAAATGGCTAGTTACCAAGGTCAGAGAGTAGTAAGAGCCATGACAGTGGAAGTGATGATGTAAGGACTAAATCTCTCATTGGCGTCGCTTTTTGGTAGAGGCATCGCTTTGGAACGCGCGAACCTTCCAAAGTGCTGCGCCTGCCAGTAAATCTGATGTCCGGTTTGTTGGGTGTGGTCCGATATAATATGATGTAGCGTTTTGTGTTCCAAAGCTATGCCAAAATGGTTGTGTTCCAAAGTGGTGTTTTTAACTGGGCTCCAAAGTGATCTTTTTACCTGAGTGAACCACACTTGGGAGAATGAAGCTGGCATCATTTGGCAATTTGATACATATACCAGGGCACTAGGGTTTTGATCCATTGGAGGATTGGTTGAGATCAGCAAGCAGTGCCAGTTCTAGCTTTGTCCTCTAAGGAGCTTCTCCTCAAAGAAGCCAATGTTTTGGAGCTTCAAGCGCCCTTAGTCATCTCTGCCCATCTTACAGGGACCTTTGGCTTGGTTAAGTGATGTTAAGTGGGGGATGGAAAGGGATTCCTTGCAGTATGGCTGCCATCACTTCGTGTGATTTTTACGCATTCAACGGGGACCTGATCTCCCTTTAGACTTTTGTGAGGCTTTTCGGATTCCTCTGAGCTCTGGGAGAATCAATCAGAGTTGAGCGCATTTCCGACCTGGAAGCAAGAATCCACGGTGTAAACAGATTAGACAGAGACAAAATCATCAGCGGCGTGACGAACACGAATCATTCAGATTCATGTATAGTAGGCCACGGCTTCCTCAATCACTTTCTAGCAGTGATGCCTCCGCCGTGTACTTGTAGTTGATTGCCTTTCTTAGAGGGGGAGAATTGGAGAAGTTCCAGTAATTACTCATTATATATATATTATATTATATATAAGCATTTTGAGTCTGAGGGTGAAGTCGGGAGAAGTTTCATGAAGGTCAGCCAGCATCAGCCAGCAGCATTTTGTTTACCCTCTGGTAATTTGACATAGCTATTGAAAATGGCCAAGTTATAGTGGATGTCCCTATTAAAATGGATAAAATGGTGATTTCCCATAGCAAACTGCTAGTTTACCAGAGGGAAACTCAGGAATTTGAATGCATTAAACTACATTTTCAACACCTTCGGCGAGCCCGGCGGGACATCGCATCTCTTCCTGGGAAATTATGTGAACAAAGGCCCGGATGGGGATGGGGAATAATTGAGACCGTTGCTTTGATACAATGGTGTTGAAATGTGTTGAAACTCAACATGCATCAAAATACCACAGAGAGACGCTGGGTAGATGTTCTTTCTCTCAATTTTCTGATGATTGTTTGTCGGATATGCGCCAGGCAGAAATGGAATTGATGTCATGATATTGCTCCTTTGCTTCAAGAAGAAGTTTCCTGGCCAAGTTCACTTGCTTCGTGGCAAACACGAATGTAGCAGCATTGCGCGTATCTATGGCTTCTATGACGAGTGTAAACACCGCTTTCCTTCGCGCTCTGGGGCAACTTGTCTTGCCTCAGCCGCTGATTTTATTTTCCTCGTATTGGCATTTCTTAGTTGTCATTTTGTAAGGTGGCATTTGGGTACAGATTGATTTGGTATCTAGGTGAATGTGTACTTTCAGTGCTATAAACTGTAAACTACCGTAGACAGATGGACAATGAAATCAAACCCCTGCTGTATTGTTTTCACCCCCACGCCCCCAAATTTCAATGTTGTCTTTGGGCTGCGCGCTTGGGTCCGGTGGACAAACAAAACCAAACCCTGAACGCAGAGGAAACTATATATATATAGAGAGAGAGAGTTTTGTTCAACATTGAAATTCGGGGTGTGGGGTTTTACTTGGTAGATCTTTGTAGGGTTTGATTATTTTGTCCATCTACGACTTCAAGCTTTAAAGCACCACAGTGTGGGGACTTGGCTTTTGCAGGTGAAGCTCTTCAGGCAATTTGTGGAGGTCTTTGACAACTTACCTCTTGCTGCAGTGATTCAGAGACTTTGGTGCACTGTGGATGGGCCAGCGAAATCCTTAAAACCAGTTGGTAAACATCCCATTATTTTTAGGATTTCAACCATCCAAGGTGGTGCAGGATTTCTTCCATCCACAGTATTCTAAGAATATTGTAAGATATTGTAAGATATTGTAAGATTTGATTGTAGTAAGCATATCCTTGTAAGATATTGTAAGTCGTGGCCAGATGTAAAACCATGTGGGGACAAATGATCAAACGTGCCCCATTTTGAGCTACTCATGGTGTTTGTGAAAGTCGAGGACGTTCGAGGACCCCTCAGAGCATTTCCGCACGGAGCATATGATACTATGTGATTGTATTGTATTTGATTTATTTTGCAGAATTTGGAGCATCCAATTCAGAGGAATCAGTACTTGAAGCCAGTAACAGCCTTGGGATAGGTTCCAACTTCCAGGTCCAAACAGATCATCATTTTACATCATTTTACCAGCCCCGGACACTTCTTTAAAAGCGGATCTTTGATGGGTCAACTATCAACGATTTCTCCAATGTCATGGTGATTTGTTTTTAGTACTTACTGTTACTGTAATAACATATATGTATATATATATATATGTATATATATAACATGTGCAATGTATACATATATATATATATGTTGCATAATAAATATGTATATTACAGTAACATGTTGTTATTATCATTATGAATTGAAGTATCCTTCTTATGTTTGTTGGTTGAGCCCCGGTTCATTAGTTGCTTGACGCTCGTACCTGTGGCTAGTGACCACCAGGCAATGGGGACATAAATATATTAAACGTTTGCCACGATAAAATTACATTTTACCAGTGCTTCCTATATTTTCCCATAAAATTGCTAAACTTATTGCTTAATGTTCACCTCTGATTTATAAACGTGGCCCCCCGCCCCCCCCTTTGCCCCTAAATAAACTTAAAGCCACCATCAAACTTGTTTGAATGTATTGGTTTTCAATACCACAATTTAAAATGATAATATAAAATTCAATTTCCAAAAAAAAAGGAATCCAACAATTGTTTTAGTATTGATTTAGTATTCATGTCATGGATTTAGTATTGAGTATTGATTTAGTATTCATTTCTTGATCAGCGGGAGGGAGAAGCTCAGTAGCTTTATTCAGGGTCAAACTCTAATTGGTGCTAAGGCACCTCATGGGGGGTACCCTTGATGAGTTGATTTGGAGTTGATTTTGGATAATTTGAATAAAGGTTTTGAATAGAAAGAGCATCCATCATTTTTGAAAATTTCCAGCTATCCTTTTTGAATAAAGGTTTTGAATAGAAAGAGCAACATATAGGATAAGCCAAAAAAAAAAATAGGGCAAAAAAAAATGTTTTATTTAGGGGTCATTTATTATTTAGTTTGGGAGTTTGGTTAGCTTTATTCAGGGTGCATTGATAAATCGTAGGTCAACATTACTTACTTTATGTTGTCCCCTTTTATGCTGCGAAAACTTTGTTGGTTGGTTGGTTTAACCATCTTCAGTCCCAATACGTTTTGACCCAGCACTATTTGTATAGAATTATATATGTGCATATATATATACACTAATATATTCACACACATATATATATATATATAAATCACCAAATATCTATGTATATGAGATCTGAATTTCATCCACCCAAAAATGGACACATGAGATTTGACATGACGTAAGTCCCAACATCATGACATGGCACAAATCATGGCCAAAATCATCCAAAATCTCCGGAGATTTTGTCGCGACGCTGAGGAGCCGCGTTTTTTGCGTCTCTTCGGGTCTTTCACCGAAGCTGGACGACCTTGAAGAGCTGCGCAAGCTGCAACGGCCGCTGGAGGCCTGTCCAGGACAGGTTTTCCCCAAGGTGAGACCTACTGGTAGGTTGGTTTATAACTACCCTTTGGTAATGTAATTAACATAGCTATGGAAAATGGCAATCTATAGTTGATTTACCTAATAAAATGTGTGATTTTCATTGATTTTCCATAGTTATGTTGAATTACCAGAGGGTAACATTAATACAATACGTGAATGGGTTTACGGAGAGAGATGAGAGAGAAAGAGAGATACCAATTTAAGATAAAGTTGTTTAGCCAATAGATGCAAAAAAGCACTTTGATTAGGGGAGGGGATTATATTCATGTGAGCGCTCCTCTGGCGGTTCTGGGTTTGTCTCACAAATCAGGCTTTCCAAATTTCACGTTTTGTTTTCAAATAATAGCACGATGATAGACCGTGAGATTTGGGCACCCTATTCTCGGACAGAGATGGATTAAAAGAAAACACATTGGGAATAATATTAATATGTCCAACGGAACCCGCAACAATAGGTTCAACGGAAGCTTTCAACAATGGAACGCCCATAAGGAACCGCCTATGTCGAATGAATACGTTTGCTCAAACTAACCAGAGTTGCGATTGAAGGGTATTTTTAAGATACTGTACTACTGTACGGTTTAATATCATAGAGATTCATAGGGCAGGGATTTGTTTGACCAGGTTTTTTACGGCCAGTACTTGTTCTCCCAACCTCTTTGGGGATGTTTGACGTCGTTGTGAACCCTCTGCAGTGAATCTGCTGTCCTCCAAAACTGAAAGCCCCAAAGAACCTCAAATGAATCCTAAAGAACCCTACATAAACCGTGAATAAACCTGTACCTGTGGGGCGTAGTGCACGTGCTGCGGGTTATACAGCCCGATTAGCGGATACCCAGCGTACTTAGCTTTCAGCCCAAACCCAAACAGGCTGAAAAGCTAATCGTTCAGGATTGTTCAGCTCCGACCTTTTTTTGTTCAGAAACAGTTTGCCTGATTTTAATTGTTTTGTTTGTAGCTATTTCGCGCCGTTTCACGGGGAATAAGTTCCGCCCCTTGGAAATTTACAAGCGGCTGGGCATCATCTACAAGCGTATGTGTTGGTCCTGTTATAGCTTTGAATCTCTTGATTTCTTGGGGTCGGTAGTTTTTGTCTCTTTAGCACACATTTGGTGGTTCAAGGCCCGTGACATTCCAATAATAATTCATAGTTTGTATTATATATAATATAGATACAGCAGTACATATGCTATTTAGATTATTATTTAGTTTATTCCATCCTTACCTGGGATGAAGACGAATCGACTCATCATCCCTATCAATCCTTATCATGTTTTCTGGTTTCGAACTACCCCATCGCCGTCGTTCCATTTCGCTGTCAGGTGGGGTCGGATGGCTTGGTTTGCGACCTGCTGTGGTCGGACCCGGAGGATCACCAGCCTGGGTGGCACGAGATGGACAAGGGCATGTCGTACACCTATGGCCCCGATGTGGTGGATGAGTTCCTGAAGAAGAATCACATGGACTGGCCCTGACACGCCGAAGTGGCATGTAAGTAATTTAAGCTTAAGACATTTAAGGCCAAAAGAAATCGGGAAAACATGATTGAACATGAGGAACGGTGTTCTCTTGTTTTCTTGCTGCAAAGTTGGTGAACACTCATTAATTGTGAGGGTTAGATTTGACAAAATGGCAGAGGGGCCAGAGTTCTTTGAATTTATTATGTCGCTGACGTTGTTGTTGGATGCCAGCCTGCTTTTCCCAGATTGATTAGATATCCTCAAGACGCCACCAAGAGTGAATCAGCCATCATAGATTCTTCTGCAGGATTTCATTGTCCGTGGCACCCAAGTGGTGGAAGAAGGTTATGAGTTCTTTGCTGATGGGAAGGGTGTGTCAATTTTCAGTTTCCCTTCCTTTTTGGGGGAGTTTAACAACAAGGCCAGCGCCTCTTGGCGAAGGGAGCAAGGCATGTTCAGTGGACTCTTTTGACGGTGTTGGACGGAGGCATTGCTTAGACCTGTAAGGATTTGTTGAGTAGAAACTGAGATGTTGAACATGGATTGTTTTTTTTTGCAATAAGTATATGAATTTGCATACCTGATTTATTTGCATTTTGTTTGCAAGAGATTTGATGATGCTTGGACGGGATTTGCATTTCTCATTTGCAGTTTTAGTGCATTGGGTTGGCTGCATTTTCTGTTGAATTGTGGAATTGCATGGTTCAACAGCAGTGGTAGGGTGGGATGCAGCGCTCTATGCTCCATCGTGCCCCAAGGTGATGTTGCTTGACGAGCAGCTGCAGCAGAGCTTGCACACCTTCGATGACACCATGCTCCCTGTGCCATCTGCATGATTGACGGTATGCCTAAGCCTAAAAGGGCGAGTTCCAAAATCCGCACGGATTTCCGAGTCATCTCCGGACCCTTGGACTCGGAATTCTTCCGAGATATTCCGAGATTGATTTGCTGATCTTTGCCCCACAAGTGGCCGTTCCGTTCTGATTTGCACGTCTGAAGAAAAGCTGCAGCCTGTGGACTGGCCAAGCATGATCTCATACAAATGGGCCCCAAATCAGGAGCCCTAAACCGCCTAAATTCCATGGCATGGTTTAGTCATGTTAAATCATTTTGAATCGCCATTTCCTCTATCAAAGGCAGTTCAGTTGAACAAATTCAACTGCGTTTCGTGTGATCAGCTTGTAGATTCTAGATGAGTGAAGTCTGAGTGAAGTCTTGGAAAGAAGTCATGACCGGATCATCGCAACAGATCGCAAAACAAATCTGGTTGTTTTGGTGGGGCCCTGGCGATCGAATGAGAGCACCCCCTCATTTCTTTCTTTTTTGCCTATGATTTGGACAATAGTTTGCATACTAATGATTGCATGATATCAACATATACCAACTCTGGAGAGCCATGGAAAAAGTTATTTACTTCGGTGCTGACAATGCCATCAGGCAGATGCTCTGCCCTCACTACATGTTCAGACCTCATTTGAGAAGCCCTCACCTGACTTCAGACGTTCATAGCGGTCATTGGTTTTGGACTTGGAAAACATATGCGCATCATTTTCACTATGCATCATGAATCACCAACGAAGCGGGTTCTCAACTTCACATTCTGAAGCACTGAAAACGGACACATTTGAACCGAACCATGGTAACTTTCGACCTCCAACATCCTTTAAGTTTTGGAAAATGCATTATCAAAGATCTTCCTTTTCCCACAATTCTTCATCTTTCTGGAAGGGGATTTGATGTCCATGGCCCATTGGCATGGCAACCATGGCCCCAGCTGCCCCCGGCCGTTTTCTAAGGCGTGCATCACAATGGATCCCCAGTGCCAGGAGCTGGGCGAAAGGTTGCTGGAAGAGTTGCGGAAGCAGTGCTGGAGCTCAGCTCCCCTGGGCAATTTGGCAATTTGAAGATTATTTGTGATATATAATTAATAATGTTATATAATGTTAGATAACTTCCAATTGCTAGATAATTTTATATAATGTTTGATAATTATCTAACAATATTATTGTGATAACTTCCAATTGATATAATTATATAATGTTATACTGTGATATATATATATATTGATATATTATATATCATATCCTGAAACTTGATGGCTTTATCACCAGAGAACTTTTTTTAAACGAAATCAACAGAATCCCTTTTTGGGCCCCACGTCAAGGACAGGCATTTTGAGTCCCTGCAGAAGCGCCATCCCATCACCAGCCACCAGCCGAGCCGTCGTCCTTGCGACATCGCCATGCGTCAGGTTGAAGCTGTCCCAGTCTCTGCGTAAGTGCTATGGAGAAATTGAGGCTGGCCTTGATCATTTGTGAGGTAAGTAGATAATATAAACAATGGTATTATACTATTATATTGCTACTGTAATATGATAATTAATGCTATTATATTGAGTATCACAATAATATATTGTACCAGGGTACTAATATATGCATGTATATATATATATATTATATAAATTGTGTGTGTGTCACATATGTATACTGTACCTCATTAGCCACCTTTTAAACCACTGTCCACTGTCTAGGTAAAGCATGACCCAGCCAGACCCAACCATGGCCTCTTGCAGGTCTCCACCTCCTTGTTGGTGCAAGGCGTTTGGTCGGTACCACAATCACAGGCGGACGGTCGGATGAAGTTTGGCATCCCAAGTGAACTCTCAACGTGTTCTGCGAAAAACAAGGACGGTGGGCCATCGGAGTATATGTATGAAATCTATGAGCCTGCTACAGTAGAAGAAGGTTGCACAAGTCTCATTGCCCATTCCCATCGGCCATGCCAGGCTTTGATTTTGCTTCTCACTCCAGAATGGCTTCTGACTCCTTTGGGTGTCCCTTGGTTGCCCTTCTGGCCAGAAAGTCTGTGTGCTCACTGCGTGCATTGTTTGCCCTTGAGCTTAATGTGCTTCGAAACATGAGACCATCACCTATTTTAAATCAACGGTAATCAGATTCCATGTTCGTGTATAGTCTTACCGGTGACCCGCTAACTAGCTGAAATGATGCATAAACTGAAGAGCCTAAAAGACAAAGGTTAACCTCTGACATGGAGAGATGGAGATGGAGAGAGAGAGAGAGAGAGAGAGAGAAAAACAAAAAAGGGAATGAAGAGTGTGCTTTAACAGGTTCAGCCATTGTTCTACGTTTGGAAACAGAGTGCATACTGTTAGAGTATGAAATGGCAAGATGTTCACACTTGTTCTATGAAATGTAAATGTCATCTGTGTTACCTCATCATGTGAGTTGTGCTTGGTCCTCTCAATCCTCAATCCTCCATTTTTCAATCCTCTCACTTTCCATATGGCCAAGGTTGTCAAAAGTGATCTAGCAATGGGACCATTTTGTGCTTCTCACAATTGGCTTAAGATAATATTTACTGTATATGAATTGTTTATATATATACACGTGTTTTCGCATATTTAACATGCATGCATTTATAGGTATATAGTTGTATTATATATAAGGCATATTTATATATATATATATATATATATATTGTATATATATTTATATTTATATTTTTTATGCATATACATATATTACGTGCATAACATATATATACATATACACATTTGGATAGATGTTCGCTTAAATCAATCCGTTTATTGCTGGGATCTCCATTCAAGGCTGCAGCACTCCGAGCGATCTTTCGACTGCGTTCGATGCAGCTGGGTTGGGCTCCAAGTTCTGCAATTTCCATCAATTTCCCAAGGTAGCTGCTGAGGGAGCCAAAAAGCATCAAAATCCCAGGCGATAGGCCATAGGATGCCATAGGTTTAGCTTACACTGATGGTTTTGTTAAATTTATTCCAGTGTCCAGCGCCATGACGCCATGGATTCGATACTTGCTGCAGCACATGGATATGGAGCTGTATGGATCGGACATAGTCAACGTACACACATTTATAATCATTTGTATAAATCAACCAACAGGTCATTGATCACCGGTTCTTATACCATTTCAACTCATTCGTTTGATAGAATGATCATTTGAAATCATCAATCAGAAAAAAAAAAACTAATATTGGCAATTGGGCCCACAGCTTCATGGCACATGGGATGGAGAGAAGCATCGTTAAACGTGTTGTAGTGGTGTGACGAATGACATCCACAGCGCTGAGGCCCTGAAGTGCTGCCGCTGGTGCATGTGACTGCCTTTCCAGATGGCCCATCCAGCGTGGGAAATCCCGAGTTGTCGATGGATACGACGGTTTTTGGGGTTGGCCATGTGGCAAATCACATCTCGATGTCCCGAAAAATCCCAACCAATTTGCATTTCCTTGGGTTCTGCTACTTCGGGCAAACATGTTGGGGCATAGGTATGAACTGTTATGAAGCCAAGATTCCCAAACGGTTTTAGTCAATCATTTGACTTATTTAACAAGTTCAAGAGTTTTACCACTTTTTCCACACCTGCCAGGTGAGGGTCTCTAGATTTTATTAGAGTTACTTCCTCCTTCCGTCCTTCCTCTCCTTTCTTCCTCCCAACAGCGAACTCCAGATCTCAGTGCGCACTGCCGGACCTCAACTGCGAGCTCCAGATCTCAGTGGGCACTGCTGGACCTCAACCGCGAGCTCCAGATCTCAGTGGGCACTGCCGGACCTCAACCGCGAGCGCCAGATCTCAGAGAAGGCGACATCGCCATTTGAAGTGGTGTCGATGGCCAGCAGGCAAACCTGAAGGCAAACTTGCAAAGGTTCATTTGTTAAGGTATAAGAATTGCGTTTGTTTTGGGTTGGCCGAAAAAAGAAATAAATGAATTCCTAACGTCCAACAATATGCCAACTTGATGCCAAAAATTCCACTTGCCGAATTGCATTGCAGCAGCATCCAGCACCCACGCTTCCCATTTGGATGGCTGCTGCAATTTCGTAGGGTTCCTTGCGTGCCCGGATCGAAAGTTTCGAGGCAGAACCATGAATTTCCACATGCCCTGGTGTCAGAAATGAACATCGTACTGTATGGGTTGGCGCATCTTGCTGCAACAGTTTGCGCCGTCAAAACCCAGAAATGCCACCACTTGCATAAAGCAACATGATGTGGATTGGCAGAACGCATCCCGACTTCATCAGCGTATCGGTTGCAGAAAGTATAATGCTGGGACTTGGACGCCCATGTTTCAAAAAGATTCTGCTGGGAGAAACAAACAAGATGCCAGAAAAAATGTCAGAATACATGCCAGATAGACTGCCAGAAAGAACCAGAAAGAGAATGAAGGAGATAGAAAGAGTGTCAGATAGAATGTCAGAATACATGTGCCATAAATACTTCCAGATGGTATGCCTGCAACTATGTCAGAATAGAGTGTGAGGCCGGGGATCACTCGAAGGAAAGTAATTTGGGGGGTACATATTCATGAAGAATCGCGCCCAGAGAAGGTCCAAATGCGCCACCCTTGCTGAGGCGCTTAACGCACCATCAGGGCAGTTGCTGCGCGAGGTGTTCGTTTGACTTGCAGCAGTTCTTAATGCGGGTATAGGTCCGAACCTTATATATGTATATTAAAAATGCATACTGCATATATGAGATTTTCTATGTATTTCACAAATACAAACACACAAATACATGTACATATATATATACATACATACATTTCGGGGAACATGTTGATTTCTGTCTCAGTGTTTTTAACACAGTAGCGCTCGGGGCATCCCAGTCTCTGAGTGCCCAAATTTGAAAGTATCCCCCTGCAGATGATCCTCCAATGTCAGGCAGCAAGTTCTGGCAGTTGGGGTTGCCCTCACCTCAGTGATATCGTGGGAACACAATAACAACCCAAGTCAAACCTCTTTATCCAGTACACTGGCATGGATTGGCCCCCAACAAGTCAAACAGAACAGGGATTTCCTCTGTTACACCCGGTTCATTTGGTTTCAAAACGCACCATGCATCACTCCCTGAGGTTTGGACAGTAACCTTGGAGCAGCCTGGGAGTCCCAGAGATATGGTGGTGTAGGGAGTGGGAGAACATGGTAAATATTGGCCCCAAAAAAATTGGATGTTGACCTTGTTGATTTTTTACCTACCATCAAAATCAATCGTTTAGATAGTTTAGATTATTACCATCTTAATCATATCTCATTTTGTATATATAATTGTATATATATATATATATGTGTGTTATTGTGTGTGTATGTTTACATATACATCATAGTACAACCTATGGCAGAACTGTATCTGTTTTCCATTCTGCCAGAAGATGCCCAGGCAATCCCCCAAGCTGCTGCATGGGCAGCTCAGCGCTTGGAAACCCTTTTTGCAGGGAGCCACAGTTTTCGGTCGCCCGGTCGCCGTGAAGAACATGCATGCACTTTATATAATTTCATTATAATTGTGAATCATCAACATCCAATGTGAGAACATAATATTATGTGTTTAAATGGCACGTTGATGATTCACACTATAATTATTTGATACGATTTTCATGATGCATTTTCTACAATGAAATGATGCCGGTTTTGAAGTTTTGATGCCCAACACGATGAAACAACGGTGGGTTCCTGGCCTTGGGCCTAGTCTTTTACAACCTGCACTCGTCTCACATGTTCCCTTGTCTGACCTACTTTTTCGACCAAACACAGAATTTGAGAAGTTTGCAGTTTCATCATCAATCATCAGAAGTCGGAGGACCTGTGGCAGACAGGAGCGAGAAAAAAACGTGGCATTCCATTTCTACGTGTTTTTTTCAGGATCGTGGGGCAAAAGTGCAGAAAGAATCTCCCGTGATAGAGAAGGGAAGGTAATACATCTGAATTCCATGGCTGAACAACCCCTTACCGAAAGTGTGATTGGCAGGTGATTACCTTGACCTCCAAGATTGGGCTGTCTAGAAAAGACCTTGAAAATCAGGCTTAAACCGGGAAGGAGATGCCGTTTCCCTTGGGCTTGCTGTTTCCCTTGGGCTTGCTGTGAGGATGATGTGACTTTCCAAGGGCCTAAAAAAAATACTGTAGAACACTATTTTGTTGATTTGTTTCTACAATTTTTGAGGCATCACTCTCTTGCCCTAGGCTATTGTTCATACATGAACCTTGCTTTTTGATTGGGGCCTAAGTTCGCACCATTTAATCATTTCAGCTTAGGTGCGGGAAGGGGCTGAGTCTGGTCAGATGCTTAGAGGGCTGCAGTCACGTAAGGTTTGGGCCAACCTGTATAGTACGGACTACGTTCGATGAGGAGCAGAAGCCGTGCTTTGTTCGGAGCCTAGGTGAAGACAATACGCGCTGATCTTGGAGTTTCTGTCAATTTCTGTGTGGGATGTGGCAATATGTGGCAGTTCAGCCAGAAATAGACACCCACATATTGGGTCGAGGCCCGCCAACCTGGCCTCCCGGCGGCAGGAAGCCACCGGCCTGACACAGGCCCAATAGAAATGGGGAGAACGGAATAACGATGAGATTTAATGGAATTTTAGCCAGCCAAAATCAGCCAAAACAACCCAAAAACATGTTAAAGCTTTGGGGTTGCAATTGATACGGGTGTGGCCGGAGAAACGGGATTGTGACTTGATGGTCAATGTGGCACGCGACGGGATGACGTGGGCATTTCAGCCGATGGGGATTGAAGCAGTGAAGATTGAAAGATGCATTTTGAAGACAATGGTATCAACCTGTACGTGCTGTGAATCTACAGTGCTGTCACGATCTAATTTCCTTTGCAAAACTGCAGAAATGGGGGAATTCTCTGTTTAATGGGGGAACAAAAGTCATCCAGCCATTCACTCTTTCTTAGTGGGAGCAGAGAATCCTGACTTGTTTGATCATGGAAAGCTGGGGGTGCCTCCAGGAACCATCGGACCATCAGGAGCCCTATCTCTGGTGGTTTAAGGCGTACCTTTTTAAAGATCCAATGCGTTCAACAGCCATAAACCTGCCATTTGGGGATGGCCTTCACCATCCAATGTTTTTGCCACATTATATAATGTTATATTCCATCCTTACCTGGGATGCTGATCCCAGCGTAACAAAAAACAATACTTGAATGTACCATGTTAATAAGGAAAAAGGCATGGGTTGTGTGGATTTGTGTGGGGTATCTGTGGGCCTTCCGCTCCTCAGACCACTTGGCGCCGTTCTCATGCGCAGATGGCCTCAGTTTGGCCAAATTTGGAAATTTGACTGCTGTGGCTTAACATGACAGGTGGCATTGTCATGAATATCTTCCATGTAGAGACTGTCCTGAAGTGAAAGGATGGCTTTCTCACCCCGCATAAAATCCACATACTTTTGACTTTTAACCTGCTGATGTTCTTCCGGCTTGGGCTTGCAAACAAAACTCATCTGGGAAGATCCCTGACACTATTTCAGCTGGAACCGAGGGGTGCATGCCTAACTTGAAACTCCCCAGGTATCCATAAACATTGCAAGAATGCCGCAAAATTCGAGTTTGAAAACCCGATGCTCATGTTTTGTTTCTTGATGAGAATATGGTGAGGGTCTACAAAGATGATGCTGACAGTTTGTTGCACTCAGCTTCTAAGGTCACGGGAGCGGGAGCCTGTTGAGGCTGTATGGCAGGCGTGCCGCAGTGACGATCCACTCCTGCATGTCATGACAAAACTCTGAGCAAATCGGCTTCTGAAGTTTGGACCTAGCCCCTCTCAAAAAAAATACAATATATAACATTCGGATCATTGGGAATGGTCCGCTTCCGCTAACTCCAATGACCATTTTCACTTGTTTAATGCGTGACCCTTTTGGTGCCACTAATCAAACATGGAGGACTTTCCTCAGAATGGAGCGAAGTCACCCAAGCGACCTCGGAACATGCACCGTCCTCAGCACATTCAGATCATTCAGCGCGTGCCAAGCTGCAATCGATTCCTTTCATGGCTGCAAATGCCAACGCAATGTCCATTAAACTTAATCGCCGCATCAGAGGGTCACTAAGACATCTAAGACTGATCCAAAAGTCCGGATTTCGCTGGAGATGCATTTGATTGAGGGTTTCTTTTGGCTGGTCGGTAGGAATGTTATGCTGCAATGTTTTTCTTTCCTCACATTTCCTCGAAGACGATCCAGATTCGTTCAACTTATTTTAGGCTTTTGCAGGATAGATCGTCATTTTTTCGATCATTTCTTGTTTGCTGATGATTTCATATGATTTCCATATTCAACATCTCATAAAGTGGGTGGTAAGTAGTCTTGCCAGATCCCCATGTTTTGTTTCACATGAAAACTGTATATAAGATTATATAAGACAATTATATAAGTATATAATATGTTTATTATCATTATTATTATTATATATATAAGTTATATAAACATTATATATATATACATATTCACGTGTTGCAACCATCTCACATCCACCCCATACTCTATGGGTGCCGTGGCCTGAATGTCAGGCCCAGCCTCAATGCAGGCCTGACGCCCTGGATGTGCATCCCAGTAATTGTAATGTAATGACCGTTTACCTTTTATGATCCAGTTTTATAATGTTATATATTTGGGTTATATAGTGGATGATTACATGTATATATATATATAACTCATGTATATGTATATAAGTTATATACACATACATGTAATATTCCAGTTTGTTTCTTTGGATCTGACAGAAAGACCATGAAAAACCCGGGACTTGCCACAGCGGCACTTCTGCTGGCATTGATGGATGTGTGAAGGAACCTTTTTTCTGGACATCTCAAGGGGAGACATAATCCAGTTTTAATTCATACATCACTGGAACGACAGTTAGTAGGATAACTATCCCAATTGAGATAATAGCCTCACCTCAGGTTTGTGAAGTACTGTACATAGTTTAATACCTAGATATCTTTTCCTTAGTTATACATAGCTTATTGTGTCAATGCTGTCCATTTGTTGCCACAATTTGATTTACCGATGTATAAAAAAACAAACGACATGTCGCTTGGGGGAATCATGAAACAGTCACATATGTCACATATCTAAGTATTGTCATTTTACATTTATTGGCTTATTTCAAAACGTGTTGGCTCGGAATGTCAGCCCTGGATTGATACGCTCTCAGTCCGTTATGCATTGGGCTGGTGCGATTTGCACTTCGAAGGATCCTGGGTTGCCTGTTGCCATTAGCCTCCAGTAAGTTAACAGTTCGACCCTGACGATAGCCAATTTTGTTGGTGGAAACGAGTCTTCCAACCAATCAATGGGAATTTCAGGACCTTAAACTTGAGGTACTGTACTATATAAAACCATCTTTGGGTGACATATCCCCTAAAAAAACGCCCCTACAATCGGCCTGATATATAGGAGGCACCTCCAATTTAGGTACCTGAAGTGGCCAGTGAGTCTATGATTGATGGTAAATGTTGCCATGGGCCAGGTGCCAAAGGTCGAAATGGTGAAGAGCCGGGCGCCCGAAGGGGTGATATTTGGGGATGGTTTCTTATTGGTCTTACATGGGCTTACCACATATAAAAATTAGAATATCATTCCAGAATCATTTGGATACCATTGAATTCATCAGATATAGATAGATAGATAGATAGATAGACAGACAGATAGACAGATAGACAGATAGACAGATAGACAGATAGAGAGATAGACAGATAGACAGATAGACAGATAGACAGATAGATAGATAGATAGAAAGATAGATAGATAGATAGATTACATTGGGCTTGGTTAGATTAGATTAGATTAGAGAGTTAGATAAGATAGATAGATAGATAGATTAGATTAGATTAGATAAGATAGATAGATAGATAGATAGATAGATAGACAGACAGACAGACAGACATACAGACAGACAGACATACAGACAGACAGAGAGATAGATAGATAGATAGATAGACAGATAGATAGATAGATTAGATTGGGTTTGGTTGGATTAGATTAGATTACATAATTAGATAAGATAGATAGATAGATAGATAGATAAGATAGATAGATAGATAGATAGATAGATCGATCGATCGATAGATAGATAGATAGATAGATTAGATAGTTTAGATGGATTAGATGGATTAGATGGGTTAGATGGATTAGATAGATTAGATAGATTAGATACGATACAATATGATACAATACGATAAGATAAACTAGATTAGATATATTCATAATATTAGATAGAGAAGATAAGCTAGATAGATAGGATAGATAGGATAGATAGGTAGGTAGGAAGGTAGGTAGTTAGGTGGGTAGGTTGCTAGATAGATAGATAGATAGATAAGATAGATAGATAGGATAGATAGAAAGATATATATAGATTAGTTTTGATTAGATTTGTTTAGATTAGATTAGATAGATAGGTATCATATATACATACATGTTACAAGGTATATGTAATGATCTAATGTCACCATGCACCCAAGTCAAGCCTGAAAGCTGTTTTTTTAACCGAGGCGAGGAACGGACAAGACATCGCCTGGAAGCCAAACGAAAATTCCTGAATTTTTGTTTAAACGCTTGGATCCAGTTTCAAAGTTCCAGAGAGCTATGGTTTTTTGTTCCAGCTATTGTGACAATTGTGCTGTGTTTTTTTTAAGGTTTTTTGTTGTGTTTTTGTTCACCCAGATGTGGCCCTTGACAGATCCTGACAGAATTGTGGCGTTTGGCTGAGGCTTCGGCAAGTGGCTGAGAACGCTGCGCAGGGAGCCAAAGACATCGCCAGCCGTGGCCCGATGACTTCCTCGGATCTAACGGCACCTTAGACCTTCGACGGTTTGAGACGAGAAGATACCGCTTCTAAATAGGATATGTCATGATTCATGATATGTCAAGATATGTCAAGATATGTCAAGGATACTATAAGGATACTATAAGGATACTCTTGTGAAGGCGATTCCGATCCCTGAAATCCCCAAATCTGCGGGCCCGTGGTGGCCATCCGCTGGAGGCGTCACGTGGATGATATGCATCAGCACCGGGAGGGTCTCTCCAGGTTGCCCAGACGGGCATCTGAGCAGCTTGAACTGAGCCGAGGGACAGGGAGTTGGATGGAATGAGATTGGTTTGTTTGTTTGTTCTTTGCTTTTAATTATTTAACTATTATTTTATATAATTATTTTGATATATTTTGATTACATGATTAGGAACGGTTGAATGGTTGAACCATCGGCATATAGTGACTTATGGTGGCGTGTGATGGCGATCGGCGGCCTCACCCAAGGCCGGGACTTCTTGCCTCCATCAGCCACAAAGGCTGGTGAATGATGGGTTTAGGTAGCGCCTACCTGCGCAAAGCTTGGTTGGGGAGGTTATATATTAATAGTTGCTGGATGTTGCTGGCAACCTGTTACTTATTATTTTTCTGTTCAAAAGATAAGTAGCTATAGGGAAGATACCCTGGTATACCCAGGTTATGAGTTGCTTTTTGTGTGCTGGGGATCTAGGCTACCTTCCTCCAGGTGTTCCAAAAGCCATCGTGAAAGATTGGGCTGGGCACTTAGCTGCAGGATGCCTTCATTTCGGTCTGTGACCTCCTGGGAAATGCTGGGAATGGACCAAGGCCGATGCTATGCGGGATGTTTTGGGCGTTGGACCCTTGGAGGGCTCCGAAGGCATCCGAAGGCTCAAGGCCCCCAAAATTCTTCAGAGGCTGGAGAGGAACGGTAGCACAGCGTCAATACCATGAATAGATGAAAAAAATATATACATATCTGTATATCTGCATATAGAGTAAATGATGAGTGCCATCATGATATACATGATCATATTATGTGAATTGTGTTTTTGTTTCCTTGCGTTTGGACGGGCAGAACCTTCCGCAGCATGGTGAGATCCAAAGTTGCTACTTGTGGTATTGACTGACAGTGTGGGAGCAATCAACAATCAGCAATCAGCAATCACCAATCACCATCACCATATTGATAACAATAATCATGATCATTATCAAGCCTCGCAGTGGCTGGTAGCACCGCCAAAAAGCACCCTCACTCAGAAGATGAACCCCTACACTCCAGCACTCGTCAGCCAAGGTTCCAAATGCAGAAGGTGCATTTCCTGAAGGTGCCGCCGGGCTGTTTGGGCCTTCTTACATTCAGGTGTTTCACCAAAAATAATTGTTCTTGTTTGAAGGTGTATAGATGCACTGGTTGCTGGTTTGGAACATTCTTTTATTTTTCCATATATTGAGGAATAATTAATAACCCCAACTGACTAGTATTTTTCAGAGGGGTTGAAACCACCAACCAGTAAGCTCCATGGCCTGCGCAGGTGACAGCACCTCCAGACGCGGGCTCGGCCGCCTGGAAATGGCGAAGCTGGAAGGGCAGCCGGGGTAGCCACAGATCTTGTTGGGTTGTAGGGTTCCGGATGGTTCCGGTGACCTTTCATTATATTACCCTCTGGTTATTTAACATAGCCATGGAAAATCCCTTATAAATGGAGGTTTTAATGGGAAAATCATCTATAAATGGGCCATTTTCCATGGCTATGTTAAATAACCAGAAGGTAAATCTTTTGCGTATTTCCCCAGCAACTAATGCATATGGAAAATCACCATGTGAACAATAGGTCAACCATGTGCCATAGCTTCAATGGATTGGTTTAAGGGAACATCTGAACCGGAAACCATGGGGTCTTACAATCAAATATAGGGGTTTCATGGGGTTCCGGTTTCAATTTTCCCTAAAACCTCTCAATGATATGATCGTATCATTAACTTTCATTAGTTATTCTTGGATGATTATTACCCTTGGTTATTACATTATTATGGATCATCATCGAATCATGAATGCCCTCCCGACCATTTGAACTCATTTTACATCATCCGCAATACGGGCATACCCAAGAATGGATAATTAGGTAAGTTTGATAAATGATGTAGCAGGGTATAACAATTGGTGATAATGGGTGCGACTGGGCCAATATGGGCTCATTATTGTATCTCAGGGCTGAGACTCCTTTTTCATAAGAGCTAATCAATAATGTTCATGCAACCCGGCCATATTGGCTTTCTACCACAGTTCAACGAAATTGTTGCAGACATGTGAGCATTCAAGAGCACCCCTTATTAAAAGTTCAGAAAGTGAAATTATATTGATGTCAGACAGTTAATGATTTCTCGACCAACGCATCGGTAACTCAATGAATTCCAATCCAAAACCACGCACGACAGCCATCCGCACAGGCGAACAAAAAATATATTGTAGCCTGCCTTGGGTGAAACATATTGTTAATCACGCTGTGTCTATTTGTTGTTTACTCTAAAGCCTTCTAAATGATCTGCAACAAAGGACGCGCACACCTACGAAGGCGCACACTCAGCAATGAACAAATGTGGTGCTGCAGGTCCAAAGACGCAGCGCTGCCACCTGTCGGTGCCTTGCCTGTGGTTGGTGCTGTGGAGAGAATCGATCTGAAATGCGTTGGAACATGGAGGATTTACCAATTTTAGTCTTGACAACATCAGTGGCTCAGTGGCTAGTGCTTTCCGACTGAAGTGACCAAGATGCATCAGACATGTAGCGGAAACTTGGGTCGACAGCATTCGACAGCCATCAGTCATTGCATATGAAGCAAGCAATCCGTTCCCCATTCAATATGATTAAATATTACTGTAAATCCCCCCTAAAAAAATATCTATATTAAAGCTGTATGATTCTACAGAGCACCATCACCAACTGCCAGGCGCCTTTGTGCCACCCAACGCGTTGCAACCTTAGATGGCAACCTTGGCTATAGACACATGTGCAGAGAAATCCATGTAAAAAAAAAAAACATTGCATATATCAAATGATTACACACACAAACATATATATATATATATATGTAGATATGCAGATAATTAACATATATAAGCATATATGAGCATATAATCTATTTTGTGTGTGCGTTTGTGTTTGTGTTTGATTCATTTCACTTGGACAGCCTTATGGCCAGCATTAGCCGCCACCTGCTTTTCATGCCAAACTTGCAGCGCAGGCCTGCGCCATCAGAGAAGCCTAGGCCAGATAACAGAGGGTTGGGAACGTCGCCGTGGCGGCTTGGGCCTTCATCTTCACTGTTTGAGATCGTTGCATTTTGTGTTTGACGACACTTTCATAGACATGTCATTTTGACCAACAGCTGTATGAGTCCTTTGGATGGTCGCAGTGATTCTTGTGGACCTAGTCGTGGCTGGACTTTGATCTTGGCCAAAACTTGTGGCCAGGAGGAAATCACAAATCGTTCCGCCGTTGTGCCTCGATTACATTCTATTCTGCCTGGCTGTATGGTTCTGAAATTGCAGCAACAGATCACAACAGCTTGACAGCCATAGTCAGATGTGTCAGAGGAACAGGGCCCCAAATTGTTCTGATCCTGAAAGGCTCACTCCAAGGATTGTTTAATGCCATGGAAGATCATGGAAGGTGGGTTTGATGCATTTGTTGGAGGGATGGTAAGCATGACCTTTGGACATGCTCCTCCCAAATGGCTGGGTTTGCTGCTAGCTGAGGCCAGAAAAAGGCATACGGCCAGCTTCCGGCATTGTAGAGGCCTTAGATCAAGTTTGAGGCAGGAGGAGAAATCCCCGTGAAACTTGGCCGTTTGGCGTGGCGTTTGTTGCCAGTAGAAACTGGCATGCAGGCATTGCATGTGAGTTGGTTGGTGGATTTGGCAGCGGATTCTGGTCTTCAAGTGATTGTGTGGGGTACAAAGGGCCATCAGAAAGCAGAAATCCCAGAACGCAAGCCTTTCCAGGCAAATCCACGGACTTTATTTTTCCCGGTGTTGCATGCTTGAGCTGCGTGTATCCACTGTGTTGGCTGTTCGTAGCTGTTTGCTTGGCCAACGTGCAATATGTCATGTGTGAAGAATAATATAAGCCAAAAAATATATCACTCCCAACTCCCAACTTTGAACATGCAACTTGAAATGAAAATTGATGAAAATTGTTTCACTGCTTCACCTTAAAAGCGTTGCCTTTTTAGGCGTTTCTAGCGTTGCTAGCATCCGACTCAGCCCTTGGATGCCCTTGGTAACGGTGAGCATCGCTATGTGGAGCTGCCCCTCCCAGCTGACTCAGCTGACTCAGCTGACTCAGCGAGCTGCGCCAGGGAGATACGACGGAATGGCTGCTGCCCAAAGGAGCAACGGTGACCGAAGAGATAGACTCAGATAGACGATAAACATATCGATATAAATGGATATAAATGGGTTGGATAAATGGATGTAAATGGGTGTGTCTGAAAATGGGATCTATGTAATCTATGTATCTATCTCAGACACGCCAGGCCACTCTGGGGGAATACTTTTTGTTTGATTCATAGGATATACCATACCCCCAATATCCCCCATGCTGACAATGATGATCCAATGGATTTGGCGGTACACTATTTTCAGAGAAATCCAGGTAGCCATAGCGCAGATGCCGCAAATCCTTTGCCGTGGTTGGTGATCGGATACCAGCCCTTTAAACGTGGACAAAAGACTGCAACATGGCAACACATGTTTAAAACAAATTAAATCGTAGATTTATATACATAATTATGCATAAATGAAGAAATCAGTCAAGCAATCAATATAATACATATATATATAATATGGGTGTGATGTGTGTGCGTGTATGCCAATCAAAAAACAAGATGAAGCCCACGAACCCGAATGCTCACACGTATGTTAATGGTACAGTATCAAAACACATGGTTATGCAGTGACGCACAATACCTTTCTGCAATAGATTAATTGAACAGTCTTGTA
>Ga0126342_10003057_pt1 | contig 27176 bp, 22 predicted proteins | sample Cyp1metagenome_FD_92528 | JGI IMG/M metagenome (GOLD analysis project Ga0126342, IMG submission 92528) | Coral microbial communities from Lord Howe Island, Old Settlement Bay, Australia - Cyphastrea 1 metagenome | ecosystem: Host-associated > Invertebrates > Cnidaria > Coral ... | reverse complement strand
GATCAGCACCTTTTCACTCAGTCAGCTCGAAGGTAGCTGAAAGCACTAAAATGGCTGCAGCACATATACAAACATATATGCTACATGTGACATAGTCTACACTGTACACATATCTGATCAACAACAATATATATATATATAACATAATAGATGGATCACTCTCAATGATTCATGGATATATCATCGATGACTGATGGATTTTCAAATTAGAGCTTTACCCTCCACAGTTTATCTGTGATGATCCATGGCCATGTTGAGCCTTGATGACTTCCCTGGTTTTCCCATTGAGATAGCCGTGACTGGGGCTATAAAAAAAACCGGCTTTTCGTTGAAACCCAGAAATTGACACCGGTATGATCAAACTCTCGATCCAAGAAGCACTGCCATGATGAGATTGAAAATACCGATCACCACAAAGAGGAAGAGGACCTCACCGAGGTCCAAATCACCGAAAAACCCGGGTATTTTCCATGGAGGGATGGGAGGTTGGAGACCAACCTATTGGAGCCCCAGAAAAGCTATGGAAGCAACGGTTGCACCAACATGTCATCATTGTTTCCATTGTAATTCTTGGGTATCCCGGATAACAAAGGGCGACATGATTTGAATGAACCCTTGGTCTAAACATGTCCTCAACCCTGTCGTGGAGAGCTAAGCTCGCTATCCCGATTTGGGGGTTTCCAACATGCCACTGATAGCAGATCCCAAGGAATCAACACAAGGATTTGTTTGTTGCTTCGATACAAAGCAACGAAATCAATAAGCCAAAGCAATGTCCCATTTCCACATGCATAGTTGCTTGGTAGGTTCATGTTGGAACCTATGAACCAGAAATGACCAGATGACTACAGCATGCATACCGATCCCGGCAAACTATGACCGTCTTAGCTTCTTAGTTGGTGGTCTTCCAGCGGTATATGCTGTAGTAATGGTTAGCTTCAACGGCTATCCCGCGAAATATGTTGACTGGTTGCTGGTAGCTTCAACCCCTCTGGTCTGAAAAATCTGCGAGTTCGTCAGTTGGCCTTGGGATGATGATGATGATGATGATAAAAATCCCAATGGAAAGTCATGTCATCCATTCCATTCGTTCCATTCGTTCCAGTCAGCACCGGTTGCACTTGATGCATGGCCGGTTGATTTAAAAAACCGCCGAGGCACCATGTAGATCAACATGAATCCCTTGGATTCGCGGATGGTGACTGAAGCCAACGTCCGTGAATCTCTCCGTGACTTGAAGCCGGGTGATTCTGGATTTTAATGTCTCAAGAATATGAACGAATCCTTCTTCCAAAGGAATTATATGATGTTCAGATTTTTGTTGATCCACTGAAAATCTTCGATCGCTGTGGACTGTTGAGAGATGGACAGTTTCATGAAAGTTCATCAGCTACATGGCGATGGGCTCAGTTTTACCATCAGTGGTCCCTGGACATCCCATGGTTCCGGGTAGGTGACCCCGGTGACCCCTCTGAGTCCAGTTGCTACGCCATAGTAATCCCGCAGTTTTTCCTGCAGTGGGGCACCACCGATGGTGGAACAGCCGTCCGTCACGCAGCCTGAGAGAATGAGAATGGGAGATCACTAGGATTTCGTAAATCCAACAAGAAAAAACTTGTATTAAACATCATTACCCTCTGGTAAACTAGCATAGCTATTGAAAGTTGCCATTTATAGTTGATTTACCCATTTATAGGAAATATGGTCAAAACAATCATCACTGGTTGGTGGTTGACCTACCCCTCTGAAAAATATGAAAGTCAATGGGAAGGATTGTCCTATATATTATGGAAAATCAAATGCATGTTTGAAACCACCAATCAGAACATTACTTAGATCATTGTAAAATAAACAATTCAATCATGAAAAAAACAATTATATTGGAAATGGCGGATTGACTTGGCAAAAGTTCAGAAAAATGTTGTAAAGTCCCAAATCCAGATTTTTTGCCAAAAAATGTGGTTGCCAAAAATGGTGATCTTTTGCCAATTACTATAAGATCTATAGGATCCATGCATGGTATATATGCTAACACTTGGGGTATATTGATGGGATCTATGTTAGCATATATACCAGCACCATGGATCCGTCATGGGTAAGATCTATAGTCAGTCTAGGGACTTTTGATCATCCCATTCCCCTCTGTTTTCTCGTTGCTAAGCAGCGGAAGATGGTCATCATGGCAGCTTGGGTGGATTTGAACTCCTCTTCCTCCGCGAAACATGGCATTTTTTTTGGGGTCGCCTGAACCAATGGATAGTGCAGTCATCCCTTCCTCCGAAGTCTCCAGAGTTTTTGGTGATCCGTTCATAAGGGTCCCAGTCATGAGGGGAATATGATCAGGGGACGGATCGTCTCCGTTTATATGATATTTTTTAAGATGTAATTTACACATGTGGTTCGACATATCTACATAATACAGCACACTTACTGCAAAACAGTTGAACCCCATGTTTTACGTTAGAACTAAATCATCAAATCAACCAAACAAGATAAACAAGACATATGTAACACATAGATCACATATATATATAACTTACGTGTATATATATAATATATATATATATATATTGTGTATCATATATTATGTACTATATATTAAGTACATATCAATTAAACCATGCTATCTCGATCCGTTCCTTATGGATTTTGACTGTCGATTTCTGCGTTGCACCGCTGTGGTCCTCTGGGATGATCATGCGGGCTGAAACGCCCACCACGTAGACCTAAACCACGGTCTCACCGGTCATGGCGCCAAGATGCTGGCGAATTATATATATATATATATATATATATGTATATACATAATAAAGTCTACATAATACATATATATATATCATATGTATATATATATATATATTATATGTATATATGTAATGGTTATGTAATGTAATAATAGTTAAATATTATATTGATACAACATATGTATATTGGTATAATGGTTATATATATATACAATACAATGTAATAATATGTAATAATATGTATAACAATAATGGTTACATATAATGATTAAATAATGATTGTGTTATATTTGATTTTCATATGGTTAGGTAATGATCTTTAATGGTTTTGAAATGGTTGATATAATGGTTGTTCCAGACTCTAAATATATATATATATATATATGTATATAATGGTTATGTATTGTTTATACAATGGTTGTAGCATAATATAAATAATATAAGAATTTCTAATGTTGATATCCAATAATGGTAATACAATGGTTGATATCAATAATGGCTAGTAACATGTTGGTTTGTTTCTTTGTTTCCTGCGAAATGTCATGGCGATAGCATTGGTAGCTACTCATAATGATACGAGTATCACCCTAACTCAGGTTGACCGGTATTTAGATGATCTTAGATGTATATATATCTCAAGTCATCACAACCGGGTTGTCTCAGATAAACCCCAAACGATTGGGACAACAAAAATCTACGTATTTCTTGGAGCGGCGACTTCGTCATGATTTCTTGGGAATTTCTTCTGTAATCGAGACCGAGACCGGTCTCGAATCTGGAGGATATCACCATGACGCTACTTAAATAATCATGGGATAAATCAGCAAATCATGAACAGGGCTAAGTTAGTCAAGTCGCACGATTTTTGGATTTTTGAGATGGTACTATTTCTGGTTGGTGGTATACCATGATATACCTACCCCTCTGAAAAATATGAAAGTCAGTTTGGATGATGATTCCCAATATATGGAAATAAAAAATGATCCCAACCACCAACCAGATTTTCTAATCTCAAATTCTTCCCTGCAACAAGAAAACATGCTGGTCTAGGTCAACAGCTTCCAAACCTGCTGGGGACAATTTTTAAAAGTAAGGATGCCTGGAATCCCCAATTGGGGTACATACATATTTATATATATATATATATGTATATCATATGTATATATATATATATATGTATCTATATCATATATATACATCAGATTCCATTAAAATATAGCTAGGATATCCTGTAGGGTCAGATCCCACATGTATCCCATGATTTCTTGTTCCCATTCTGGGCCAAGTCGCCGTGAAAAAGAGAAGCACCTTGGAGAAATCATCGAGCCGTGGAGCCGTGATTCGTTGGCATTTTTTCGGCATATTCACCCACGAGATCTTTTATGGGAATTTCAGGATCCTAAAATGGAGGTACTGTACCATATAAGGCCATGTTTTGTGGTGATATTCACTTACATAGGCCTGAAAAATAGGCCTTATATATGGTAGGTACCTCCATTTTAGGATCCTGAAATTCCCATTGATTTTACTGGTGTAAATGTTGATATACATACATACATGTGTGTAATGGGATTATAATCTACTTAATGGGAGATACTGAGAAAAAAAACATGGTCTATTTTGAAGGGGATAATTTACAACACCTGAAAAACGGATGATTTAAAATCTGGTTGGTGGTTGACCTACCCCTCTGAAAAATATGCGAAAGTCAGTTGGGATGATGACATTCCCAATATATGGGAAAATAAAATTCATGTTCCAAACCACCAACCAGTATATATACATATATGGGTTTGTCTGAAAATAAGATACTGTACTTGAAAATCCCATGGTGTAGATTGTCATATATAATCATTGTCACACTTTTTTCAGGACATTGTGAATGGGTCAAAAACCGAGTATACCTCATTCTCAGACACAACGGGACATCCCGCCACGTGCATCCAAGTGGCTATGGCCCAGAACAGCACGCGGATACCTGCCATCTTTTACAGTGGGACCTCCCAAAGCCAGTGGTGCTGTGGTTACATAACAAATATATATATATATACATACATTGTACTGGGCAAATTATAATAATTCACTAACCTGAATCTTGCGGCCATTTGGGGATGATTTCCCTTACTAACCATTATTCCCAGTGAGGGAGAACAGTGAGGTCGTTATAATTTACCCAGATACATACTAATTCTGTCTATACCTCTATCATAATAGATACAGTATATATATATATATAGTATATTACTTGTGCATACTAATTCTGTATATCTACATATGTTCTATTACTGTGGTTTCTCTATGACCCTAAAAAAAATAGCCATTTTGATGGTTTTTATCCATCTGCGGTCAGCTTTTGGGACAAAATCATCTCAGGTAGGCTGCTCGATGATCCTTGCCTGACAGAACCCCCAAGATGATGACCTGACGGTTCGATGTCCCGTGGCTTTAAAGGGAAGCATGACATAGCATGACCATGTTGCTTCAAAATGCAATCAACAGAGGCATCTCGGGATGTTGCGATATTCTGAATAGCGATTTTTTCAAAATGGCATATATCCAGATGTATATAACTATATCAATCCAACTCTATTTTCAGTATATACCAGATGTATACCAGATTATATAATTATATATATATTAATACCATATTATATTAATTATATACCAGATGTATAATTAACACTTCTGAAATAATCAATCCAGTGTTGACCATAGGAGAAAACGAGAAGAGAACTCAGGATTTCACCAATTGTTTTTTCTCTGGTCCATCCAGGGCAACATGTTACAGGATTATTTCACTAACAACCAATCTTATGGAATATAATTGGGGGGACATACTGATGTGATGGGGATATAATATATATATATAATTATGATGTATGTATGTATATATATATAATGTATATATATAATGTATATATATATATATAATGTATGTATATATATAATGTATGTATGTATATATATATAACGGGAGATGAACCACAATTTTCATGACATAGAGTCGGGTGTGTCTGATTTTCTCAGCCCCCTTCGGATGGCTTGTTTTTTTATGAGGAATATGGAGGAATTTTTGATGAACTTTTATGGACAGCAAATCAAAGGATACCCTCTGGTTATGACTAACAGTTCGCCATGGTTAAGCCATGGCCCTAGTCGAAATAGATGGTTTAGCGTTCTTAATAGCATGGTGGATCTTTCCATGGCGAACTGGCAATGTCATACGGCTGTTGGTGCTCGAACAAGCATTCAACTGCCGTATTTACTAATGGTACCCCAGGAAATCAACCAAACAATATCAAACAATAATTAAATAAAACACTCCTGGAGTCCTGGAAAACAAGCAAAATCCATGATTTACCTAATATCATTTACTTAACATCATTTACCTAACATCATCTTAACATCATTTGATCATCATGTGATTCGATCATCATTTATCTAACATCATTTACCCATAAAAACTTGCATTGATTTGAGCCCCGTCACGCGCAGCTCACGGACGGCACCGAAGCGCATCACACGGATCAGCCTCGTGGCAAAAAGTGTAAAATGTCCGGAGTTTTTCTCCATAGAAGTTGGATAAACTGAGAAAATCATCCTGAAAATCACTGAAATGATTGTTTGGGATGGGAACATCGGATTTCCTTTTCGGGCAACTTGTTTGATTTTCCACTGCATCTCCTACTGATACTGTTTGATCGCCTCACAAAAGAGTTGCACAGAACATCACCATGTGTAGGTAAATCATTGAACTAAATGGGCCATAGCTGCGCAGCTATGTAAAAAGTGACCAAACGGTAAACCATTGTTACCACAGAAATTTCAGGTGGCTTAAGGATTTGGTTGGTGCCTCTGAAAAATATGAAAGTCAGCTGGGATTATTATTCCCAATATATGGAAAAATGAAATTAATGTACCAGACTAATTCTCACTGATTTTGATTATAACATATTATAACTACTAACTATTTTTTTCTTTGATTCTCTGCTATCCCATTACCTCTGTGAGAATTCTGGGTAGTATTACCCTCTGGTAATTTAACATAGCTATTGAAAATGGCCATTTATAGTGGATTTTCCCATTGAAAATGGTGATTTTCAATAGCTATGTTAAATTACCAGAGGGTACTAACCACCTAATTATCCCATTACTAACCACCAACCAATCTGTGTAGTATCCCGTTGTGAGAAGCGCCTGCAAACTCGGCCCAATCTCAAGATCTTGATCAGCATGATGCCGTCCTGACGACGACCGATAAAAAAAATTTGGACCGATCATTTTGGAGGATCAACAGGGAAGATTTTACCATTACAAAACAGGGATTTAATATGATTTATACTGGTGAAATCAAGAAAATAGGGATTTATAGCGACGGACATACACTTAGAACATCAAATTTTCCAAAAATATCGGAACCTCCTCTTAGAACATCAAAATTACCATACTTAGAACATCAAAAATGTTTCTAAGTATTTACTTAGAACATCAGAAAAACAGATACTTAGAACATCTCCTTTGATTTTTGCATATTTAGAACATTAAATAACATATACTTAAAAACACATACTTAGAAAACTTTTCTATTAGTTTATAAATATCCGCCGACCCCGGCAGAAATTAGGCGGCACGGGCGGCAGCCCTTAAATATATATATATATAGTATTATATAGTGTGTATATATAATTAGCGACGGACTTGCACTTCGAACATACATATACGTATGGTTCTCATTGGTTCCCCACTGGGATGTTCTAAGTATAGCTTGGAAATGTTCTAAGTATAGGTTTTGGGTATGTTCTAACTACTTTTTTTGAAACCCATACTTAGAACATCTCCGCTGTGACGATTTCCAGATTTTTTTTCCAAAGGATGTTCTAAGTGCATGTCCGTCGCTATAATATGCTTTATACTGGTGAAATCAAGAAAATAGGGATTTAACCATTAACATGATTTTCTTGCTTTCACCAGCACATCACCTAGGAAATACCCCCAAGATGTACTGGTGAAAACATGCCATGCTGATGGAATTGGGAAACAAAGTTTGAACATCTAGTCTACCTCAATTTTACGTACGCAACATCCTACTCTGTATGTCCCTTAACATTGAAATGGATTCCACGGTTCACAACAATTTAATAATCATATTTGGAACTTGAAGAATTCCTGGCCCAAAAAAAACATTATCACTGCTTTGGCTATACATCCCCAAAAATCATCAGAATGGACATACCATCCTGTGGCATCAAATGTGGCTGGAAACTCCCCTATAAATGGAGGTTGCTCGCAAACGCTGGGAAAATCATCCATAAATGGGATTTTATTGTCCATTGCGATGTTTGATTGCCGGAGGGTATACTGTATAATTAGTATAGATTAGATTATCCCCATAATATCTCATACTATCTCATACTATTCCAGTATCATCAGTTTATCAATTATCAAAATTAACATCTATTATTTTCATTATTTACATTTATTATCTACATCTATTACCCATATCGATTATCTATGTTCCATGATCCAAGTTCTGTATATATATATATGTATCCATACATATTTATCTATGTATATCTACATATTATAGTATCCATATATTATATGTATGAGTATCCATACATAGATATATTATGACATATTATACATAGTATAAATACCGTATGGATCGACCAAAACTGTCGCCACCAAGCCGCAAGGCCACTGGAAGAATCGCCGTCTGAGAGCCTTGGAAGAGGGGCGTAACAGTTGTACGAACGAACATGGGCCTTGGAATATGGCTGGTTGGTGGTTGTAAATGGATATATATATATATATATAAATGGCATCAATGGATATAAATCAATGGAATCTGGTTGGTGGTTGACCTACCCCTCTGAAAAATATGAGTTCGAATGGAAAGTCATAAAATTCATGTTCCAAACCACCAACCAGATGGGTCTGTCTGAAAATGATTTACACCCCCAAATGGTACTTTTAAAAGGAAAAATGATGGTAGACCAATGGTAAATACGGGTTTGTCTGAAAATGGTGTACCCCTAAACTGAATGCTTAATGATCATGTTTCCAATTTTGCATGGCTATAATTGATTATAATTGGGGGTATACCCTATTTTCAGACATAGCCATATGGCCATAAACTGCTGGTCTGAAAATGGGTGTTTTGCCAAAATCAGCATCTTAAGACATCTCAATGGGAAAATGTATCAATGGCCATTTCAGGAACCTAAATTGGAGGTACCTACCATATATGTTTGGCCTATGTAAGGCCTATGTAAAGGGATATACCATTGAATGTATGATAAACCCCTGGATCTTGGGGTATCCTTGGGTATCCTATTTTCAGAAGCCATATGAACCCAACGGAATGGGTTTTATATAGCTTTACTAAGGAACATGATATGTTAATATAGTTTGACCAATGGTACATGGGGATACTGAGTTTGGAATTGTGGATAAACCTGCACCAACCAACAAATCAGATGCGAACCAACCAACCAAACTCTACCAGTAACCAATAAACATTGACAAATTGAGGTTCGAAGCCAACAAACTTTGCGGCTTTGAAAGCTTCAAGATGCTTCAAGCATCATCTGAAAAACATTTTAGACACGAAAAATCATCTGAAATGTGCAACAAACGCGATGAGACTTTTAAGCATTTATTTTACAGTAACAAAACATGACGACTTTGCCCAAGCATCCCACGGCATTGACCAATTGCAACGGAAATACCTCTGAACCATCCGTTCGGGACGAAATATACCTGACTTCAAGCGTTTTTTTTGTGTGTGGGCCTGTCATACCCCCCAAAATTGGCCCCCTTGACTTGGGAATATGTAACCAATGCAACCCACATCCACCCCCACATCGTCATCCCCCACCTTTTGGGTATCTAAAAACTCGCCCAGCAACTGTAGGCTGGCAGTCACAATAATGTCTGTGTAGGCACATGCCAAACACATCAAGTCGAAGTAATTCCAGCCTCAGGTGTCGTGGATTTCGGGTGTGGCTTGGCAAAACCTCAAACTGGTGATGTGAAGTCACAGCCCGAAGCCTTTTTTGTGTTCTGACCGAGCGTTGTTGGTTGCTGGGAATCCTGAGTGATGCCATTTTAAGTACCATACCTAAATCAATGGATAAAAATAGGGATCAAGAGCCTCATTCAAATACAGTACATCTGCGGTTTCATCTTGGAAAATTTCCGTTAAACCATTTGAAGGGCCCCATCGAAGAAGCACGATGGAAGGCTGGGACTTTCAAAGTTCGCACCGTGTTTTTGCTAATTACCCTCTGGTAAATTAACATATAACTATGGAAAATCCACCATTTTTCATGGGTAAATCCACTATTTCTATGGCCATTTTCAATAGCTACGTTAAATTACCAGAGGGTAATTAATGAAATTTTGACTCCATCAAATAGATTTCTGAGCGGGAAGAAAAAGATCCCCACTTGTTGGCTGGTGATATCCACATGTATTTACTTCTTTCCCCATGTGCGGTGGTGATATCTCATTTCTTGAACAAAATCCCATCTTCTGTGCTGCTCAATTCCTCGAAAAAATAGTGTTTGAATGTTCATTTTCATGGCCAATTCCTTCCAAAAACATGCAACAATATCATTCTTCGCCGGATTTGTTCTTCCCCTATGGCCCAAAAAATCACCATAACCTTCCATACTAGGTTTCATCAATTAGACAAAAGTATACTCATATTATCCCAGGTGCGCTGGCAAAAATCACCAATTATAGGTCCTTGGTGGATGACCCAACATGGCTAAAAAAAAGGTTGAATCATGGAAAAACTCATAAAACATCAAAGTTGGTCACATTAAAATCATCTTTCTGTTTCTGAAAATGTTATCTTTATGATTGTTAAAACTAAACCATGATTTGGTTGAGGTGAAAAAGCCATTGTTAATTCATAATCACCAAGGTTGTTCACAAAAAACAAAAGAAAACACACCACAAGCTGCTCAACCAAGGAATACACAGTGTGTTTGACCAGCAATACACTGGGTAAATGCGTTTCAACCAGTAATAAATTATTAGGAATACCCGGTGCTTTACAATGGGAATTTGGTTTAACCAAGGAATATCCCATTTTGTTAAATGCTTTTCAAACAGTAAGACCCCGATTTTGTGACGGGATATTGATCCTCATTTTGTGACTGGCTGATGGGTTATTCCCCCGCTTTCTCATCAAGCACGGGGAAATCCAGCGACTATCTTTGATGATTGACTCCAAAAAACCTCCACATGTTTCCATGAAGTACACCAGATTTTTGGTGAACCAGCATGGCTTAAGCCATGCTTTTCACAGCAGATTTTTGGTGCTACATTTTGGGCCCGGACCTGAATCCGCCCCGGTGAAGTAGTTGCTGCAACCCAAAAGCCGCATCCTCAAAGGTGCTATGGTAATCTTGTTGGTCATGGTGATATTTCCTGAAATATGGGAACCCCCAGTTCTCATCCAAATTTTACTTTGGAGTTTTTCCATGAAATAAACCTAAATCCGGATTTTTATAGATATCCCCATTTCAGGAAACCCCCATTTCTGGATATGTCCTGGGATATCCTCCACTTGATGTGATCATATCATGCCAAGCCTGCCAAGCTCTCGCTTCAATTGGGGAGAAAAAACCATGGAGATTTAACCTGAAAATAGCTGCTTTTGCCAAACAAAAAATATGGCAATATCCATAGAGATAGAATGGGATATGATAGGAGCATAATGGGATATACAACCTAAATATATGGTATTCATGGGGAATGGCCATCCATTCCATTGTATCAATGGGAATTTCAGGTTCCTAAAATGGAGGTACCTACCATATATAAGGCCTGTATAAGGGCTATGTAAGGGGATATACCCCAGAAAATATGGCCAAATATATGGTACGTTTACGTACCATCTCCCGTTGATAAAAGGGGGCCAACTTTGACCATGACAAAGTTGGTGGTACCAAATGTGTTGTGACAAAGCCATCTTTCTGTGTCTATGTAATCTTCTATAAATTTCTATACTGTAAGGCATATGAATCCAATGTAGTGCAATTTTTGGGTGGTATTGTACGTCCCATTTCTTTGTAGATTGTCGTGCAAACAGAGTGAGGTTAGGTCTATTTCTGTTGCAGGTGCCTGTGCAATTTTCTTGTGTTTAAGATCTGAATGCTTTTTGTTTGCCACACATCTTTTGGGGTAAAAAAGCACACACAAAAACAATATCCACAAAAGCATTCTGGATCATGACATTGAAAACACGATGTCCGCCGAAGCCCTGTGGAGCTGTCCTCATTAAGGCCTCCATACTGAAGATGGCTGTGAAGAACCACTCCAACACCTGATCATTCCAAGACGGTCGATCGAGGCTGGACCGTTGGACCGTTGGACGTCATCCTAATTTGAAGCTCTTCTCCGTTTATTCATGGTATATCCCATGGCATCTGATCATCTGATGTTGAGATATTTTGAGGAAAAACACATCATGTCTAGATGGTGTTTCGATTCAAGAAGGGATTTTTCAGTTGCTATTTGTTACGTACATTCCCGGTTGATATTTGTTTGATGCGTAGATGCTTCCCATGGGTATCTAACCACTGCCATAACTGCCTAAATCCCAAACAGATCATGTAGACATCATATCCCTGAACCAATCGTCATCTCTTACACCATCGTTTTTTGGTTGCTAGCGGTTGAAAAACCACCGCAACTGCTGCGCCGCTGCACCTGCCACTGCAGTGCCTTGTCGGCAAGGGGCTGGGAAGGTCAATGGACAGTGCTGCATGATGAGTAATGCCTGGTAAAAAAAAAGATAATGTATACCCATTACTACCAATAGGTTAGGGATAGTTGAAGTAATAAAGTACTCATCCAAAGTTTAGCTATTTGTAGATGATTTTACCAGTCCAAATGATGGGCTTTCCATTGCCTTGTTTGAATACCGGCAAGGCAAAATGTGTTTTTTTGCAACTTCACCCCGAATTCCCAACTCACCAGGCTATCTTCAAGCCAAAGGGGCCGCCTGCCTGTCCTGATCAACAAAAACCAGCACTTAAATAGTGATTTTGAGGACCCAGGCTACCCAGGGGAACGGCTATATTTGAGACGCAACAAATGGAACACATAATTACCATTAATTACCCCTGTTAATGTTGGATCAAAGCCCCATGCTCGCTTGCTGATCAAAGCCAGGTTGAACGGGTTTAATTGCCGGCATGTGATATATCCCCGCACAAAACAATGGCACGTTCAGCCGCCCAAACCAACCGAAGAGGTCTAGATTTGATCTACATGTTTCGCAGCTGACATCTCAATAGGAATAGAATTACTATACATAATCTATCATAATCTACATATATTACTACCCATATATATATATAATGTATATGGGGTTGCTTCAAAATTCGGGTAAGGATCGGCCCGCGGTGATCCAGACGTATGGATCGGTCTGGATCACCTGCGTTTTGGTATCGATCGGCGGTATGGATCGGCCTGTGGGTTCAGGGTATGGATCGGGGCTTTACATTTTGACTCGTAGCTATATATATATTCTATTACAAGTATATATATATAATATATACGTATGTATATATATATATATAATTATATATATATACATGTGCATCATAATCCCCATTGCTTAATGGCAAGCTTCCTATGAATTTCATGGTCCAAGCTCCCACCGATCCCGGTGCCTCTGGATCTTGATCCAGACTGACGCCGATCACCACGGCATTGACGAGAATCACAAAGGCAGGTCTCGGTGACCACTGGTGGCCCAACACCCACAATATGGTTAATATATGGTTGTTCTATGGTTAATGATGGTTAATAATGGTTGATAATGGTTAATAATAGAATCTGGAATATGTAGTTGGTGAATGTTGGTGAAAGAATTTTACAATCTCTGGTTTCACATGATTGTATAATATATCATCTAGTATAACAACATTATTCACATTATGGTGAAACATTATAGATAATAATATTTGGTATTATATAATGTTTGTTGGTTATCGAATCTGGGTATAACATGTTTATTGACATTGACATAACTTTTATAATCAATCATTGGTATGTTATAGATAATATTGACATTGTTATAGATAAATAATATTGGTATGTTTCAATCATTCGAATCTGGGTATAACTGGTATAACTTTTTTATTGTTGACGATCTTCGAATGATTCGAATATCTCAATGGTTAGCTTTTTCTGAAACCCATGGGATCGATCATGACAACTGGTTGGTGGTTGACCTACCAACCAGTGGTTAATATACTGTTAATATATATGGTTAATATATGGTTGTTCTATGGTTAATGATGGTTAGTAATGGTTAATATATGGTTAATGATGGTTAATAATGGTTAATATATGGTTAATATTAATGGTTAATGATGATGGTTGTTTTCTATGGTTAATGATGGTTAATACCAATCTGGTTGGTGGTTTCAACCTACACTTCTGAAAAATCATGGAGTGAGTGAGTAACAGTTGGGATGATTTTCCATTCCCAACTGTTTCTGGAAAGTCATAATCCATTCCATGGTTCCAAACCACCAACCAGATATGCTAAATTTTGCTAAATCCCATCATTTCCGCAGCCATGGAGGGCCCCATGGTTTATTGGCTCACCTCATGGGTCACTCACCAAAAATAACGCGACCGAGTGACGCGAACTCCAAAATGAAACTTTGAGGGATATCCTGGAGCAAGTCTACGGAGATGATAAAAATGGCTTCTTCGGGGTCCTACATTTCTTCTGGGCTATAGTTATTACAGTAATGATAGTAAACCATGAAAGCAACTACAGTACTAATAATAATCAACAATTGTATAATAAACATGAGATGTTTGAGAGTCATTGATGGCAACTGTTTGTTCATAATGGATTGGTTTTAATGCAAATTTATGGAACATCTATAGGAAATCATGGCATTACCCTAGACATTTTCCTAGCGATGGGGTGGGATTTCTGGCCTCAAAGCAGCAAGAAAAACAACACATTTAAGCAGTATACACAGACTTCATCAACAAACATAAGAATAACCGAATAACCATTAACAAATCAAGGCATACATAAGACCCATCCTCACACTGCCTCAGAAAATAAGCTGATGACTGTTGAGGGTCTCCTGGTCTCATTGTTTGTCCTCACTCCATGTTGGGTGTGTCTAAAAAAAACAGGGAAATTGTATTAAAAACCATTGGATTCAAGGTTTTCATGAACTTTCACACATCCCAATTTGGTTGGATGTTGTCATACCCCCAAAGTTTTTCCCATGTTTGCACCAAAAACCCTTCAACGGTGCTACCTGGCCATCCACCAATCACAGCCCATCTCCAGTCGTGGCGCCTTGTCTCTAGACTTGGAACCCCAAAAGATGTTCGGTGGGTTTTTCATCAGTTCCCACAAAAAAAACGGCCGTCAAGTGGGGTACCCTCTGGTAAACTAAATTAGCTATTGAAAATGGCCATTTATAGTGGGTTGTCCCATTAAAAATGGTGATTGTCCATAGTTATGTTAGTTTACCAGAGGGTATGTCATATATTTTTCGGACCCAAAATTTCCAAAATGCCTCCAAAGTCATAAGCTTCAAGGATTTCCGCTGCGAAGGCTTCCAATTTGAGAAATGTTCCTCGGAGATGGCGGAGTCATGGAGGACCCACAGGTTGTCCAAAGATGGGGTGGGTATGACATGGCACGTGAAAAATGAAAACATCGTGGATATTTCATGAAAATAGAAGGTGAACATATAAAATCAAAAAAAAAGCATGTATAAACTATATAAACATCCCTTTGTAAATAAACCATGATTATATAAACTATATAAACTATATAAACCATGTAAGGGATGTGAACACCCTTCATGTGTTTTCGCTTTGAAAAATGCTTTGTCCAAGACGGGAATGTTACCCTCCGATTGGCCATTGGGTGTTAAACCACTTTTTTTTAGGTGCAGCACAACGCTGAAACATCCCCAAAACATAATACATGTAGTATATAGTAATATAGTATGTGTATATATATATAATTATATATATATATGTAATACATATCTATGTATACAATACATATGTATGTATCAAAATTGGGTAACCCTTGGATGACCAATACTCAAAATGATTCGTCCATCTGCGGTCCCCTCCTACCCCATCAATCCATTGAACTTTGGCAAATAACCCCAGCACCACGGTGCGACAAAATCACTCGCTGGAAAACGTGTTTATCCACTCGCTGGAACACCCCATGCATACCCACCTTTAGATCATTGGATATACTGAAAAATATCAGGTTTACCACATTTGATACATGTGGTTTACCTTTGTTTAAACATCTTTAAACCAATATGTTTGCTGATTAAAAAAAAAAAAAGTTTTTGTTGGGCTCTCATTTGATGAACCTACCATCCAGCCATCATGGTCTACTAGCCCCATCCTATCCACACTATGGTTATACAAATCTCTATCTTTGTTGGATAAATCATGTGAAGTCCACGTTTTTCATTGAGGTTAATTAACCTATCATATCCATCCATTTCATATCAATCATGGAGAAAAAACATTGACAAAATGAATCCACAAGGGAAACGTTCAGATTATCCCATGGGAAATTCCATGTGAATTCCTACAGAATTCCTGTACCTCGTATATGGTGGTTATGGTTTTGGAAAATCCCATGAATAGATGACTGGTTGGTGGTTGAGTTTCATCCCCTCTGAAAAATGATGGAGTTCGTCAGTTGGGATGATGAAATTCCCAATATGATGGGGAAAATGATATCCATTCATCTTCCAAACCACCAACCAGATGATCATAGATGGATGATTTTGGGGCTACCCCCATGCCCCCATGGATTGGAAAATCCCGAAGTGCCCAAACTGTCTCGGCCGAAAGTGTCGTTCTGCGCTTCCTCCTTGAGCAGCGCCCCAAAGTCCGCCAGACGCTTCTGACTCGCTTGCGGCAGATCCGACAGATTGCTTTGCCTCGGTGAAAGAAACCGCTGAAGCATCAAACTGATGGGGAACATATAATGATTTTAATAGATTTTAATAGGCTTGAATTATGATAATTATGGATATGATGGTTCATTTACCACTTATAATTATGGATATGATGGTTCATTTACCACTTATAATTATGGATATGATGGCTCATTGAAAGAAAATACCAGTTATAAGCCAGTTCTAGGGTTCAAATATGAAGCGATTTTCTAACTGCTACAGACCTGGTACAGAACTTCGGATCCATCCGCACTCGGAGAAATGGAGAAAGGGGGCCCTTTACCCAAGATCTTGGTTTGGTACCTTTACAAGATCTGATTTTTCAGACTAAAAAAGCAATGTCATAAACCATCATAAACCACAAAAAGCAATATGTTGATGGTTGATATGGTTGGAATCCCATAAAAATACATATAAATTGGATGTAAAATTTCACAAAAATGGTGAATCTTATTGCTTTAGATGACTCATGGCTTGATGGCTCACCTGGACCCTGAAGAAATCCATGCGCCAAGGGGATCCAAGGGGCATCAGTCGAACGTAGCTTGGAAAGTCCAGCTGGAGTACATGGTCTTCGGGGTAAAAACCTACGGCGTTACGGCTCCCGTGGAGAACCTGGGACTTACCCGGCCTGGTCAACGGGCTAACATAACGAACTGGAAAATATTGGAAAGATCCACCATGCTATTTTTTTGGGTAAACCATGGTAAACCATGGTAAACCTACTATTTCGACTGAAAAAATGGCTTCCAGTTCGCTTTAACTGTATGTTTACCAGGCCGGGGACTTGCATCACTTGTCCATTTTGGATATCTATCAGATCTGGAGATATCCCTGATTCGCGGAGGATGAAACCAAGCATAACTGGGACAACACTTGATGGGTGTTTGATGGGATAGGATTGCCATATTTCAGGGGATAACATATTCAGCATTTTGACAGCCACATCTGGTAAGCGTTTAGGCAGTGAAATTGGATGTGAAGCACCATGAATTTTGGGAACGAGAAAGGGGGAGATGAGTCATGAAACTCATCCATAACTTTCCAATGATCAAAGTCTCAGCATCCAGTCAACTCAGCACGATCTACAGCATGGCAGGTTTTCCATAGCTATGTCAATTGCTGGAGGAAAAATATATCCCAGTATATCCCAATAAGTATCCAGCTATAAATATATTCTAGCATATTCCAGCTATATTCCATTTATCCTTAATTATCCTGTTAATCAAGTGCTGAACATCTACCAGTATCATTAAGAAAGCTAATGTTATCAATTCATCAAGATATTAAACAGTGATACTATTATAATCTGGTTGGTGGTTTTAACCATCTTGAAAAATATGAACGTCAATGGGAAGGATTATCCCATATATGAAATGGAAAATAAAATTCATGTTTGAAACCACCAACCAGTAATTATCGTCAATGATCCTATTGTGTATCATACATGACGTGGAAATAATGGTTGTATCATACAGAAAACATTACAAATCATACTATAGTGTCAATGATTATCATCGTCAATGATCCATGTTTCATTATGAATCATTGTATCATACTTTGAAAACAAACACACCCCACGACGAGTCGACTCTGCGCTCGATTAGTCTCGATTCTGCGCCTGACAAACGGCCAACCTTTTTCGGTTTCTTCATCTGCGGCAACGGAAATTTTTGAAACGTCACAGGTCGAAAACAACTCACAGGTGGCCCATGGCACTAATATGGGGTTTCCATAAATGATGGATCCCCAAAACGGCTGGTTTTTTTAGATGGAAAATCAATGGAAAAAATGGATGAATTGAGTACCTCCATCTTAGGTTTCACCTCCATGTGTGCCATAGTCAAGTTAGATGGGATTCAACATGGCTGGTTTAAGCCATAGAAAATGGATATTGTCATGGTGATATAAAGGGATGTAGCAGGAAGATGATGGGATACAGTACTATAATAAACAAACAAACAAACAAACAAACAAACCAAACAAAACCAAAACAAACCACACCACACCAAACCAAACCAAACATACATACAAACAAACAAACAATAATGTGGTACATGTAGTATGGTCGTCCATCCCATATTGGGAATCCAAACATAGGTATCATGAATCCCTATGATCATGGATTGATGATCATCCCCCAATTTATCCAGACTTTGACCATGGCCCATGGCACATATGATTAATGGGGGAATGCATAATTATGTTACCACCTGGTTATGACTAACAGTTCGCCATGGAAAATCACCATTTTTAAGAACGGTAAATCATTAATCAACATCTATAAATGGGCCATCTATACCATGGCTATGTCAGTCATAACCAGAGGGTATCTAAACCAACAGTCACTATGGATATCAAAACCATCAATCATTTCGGTCTGTCTGAACATGGGGCATTTTCCCAAAAAAGATGGCAGATTTCATTGAAAAAATGGTGATAAAGAATGATAAAGTATATTAATTACCATCTATAACCAGAGGGTAATCCCATATATTCCCATGATTTTCCCATCATTTTCCCATATAAAACCATATAAAACCATCATTTTCCCATATAGAAAACTGCTGAGATTTCGAGGGCAAAACCCTCGAACCTTTGTGAAAAATCCTCGAAATCATCCACCGGGATTCCACTGGATGATCCAACAGCGATTTTCCAACAGCGAACTTGCGAAAAAACCTCCATTGATGGTTGGGATTTTCCAGAAAAAACCATAGGAAAATGGTGATTTAATGGGTTTTAATGGGATTTAATGGTGATTTAATGGTGATTTAATGGATCTACCCTCTGGTTATGACTAACATAGCGAACTGGTATAGATGGCCATTGAAATAGTGAGTTTTTCCCATTAATAGCATGGTGATTTTTCCATAGTTACGTTAGTTTACCAGAGGGTAACAGTCATAACCTGATGGTAGTTCTATGAATCACAACTTTATGTTTGCTCATGGTTTCATGAATATTGCTGTTGCCGTGTTCCGTTTTCAGCACTTTCCTGAGGTCTTGTAGCTTTCCAACCCACCAACCCACCCAAACATCCCAAAGCTGGTCATAGTGGCTATAGACCTGATCATAATGAATGATGGAACGTCTAGCCACTTGGAAAATTGATAAATCATAAATGGTTATTTCACATAGCCATGGATATTTCACATAGCCATGAATATAACTTATAACCATAGTAGATGGCTATTTTCCAGCTACGTAAGTTCGTAAGATGAACCACTAAGAACAGTTATAGGGGCCGACGAAAATGTCCCGCCTGAGACGTCAAGAGCCTCAAATCATCCTGGCGACTATCAGTGGGAGAGATGGGACTATAGTGACTGGTAAACTAACATAGCTATAGAAAATGGCCCATTTATAGATGGTTTACCTATTAAAAATGGTGATTTTCTATAGCTATGTTAAATTACCAGAGGGATCCAGAGGGTACATTGAATGGAGGTTTCCATAAATGAGGGATCATGGATCCCATTTATAGCTGGCTTATGGACAATCCCATTGGGAAAAATGGATGATTTGTTGAGGTGCCAAATTTTAAGGGAAACCGCCATCTCACTTTACGAGGCTCGTAAGCCAAGAAAGATGGGACCATAGTCACCGTCCCGAATTGGACAATTGGAGATAAAAATGTCTGACTCATCCCGTGTGTAAATGGATATAAAATCATAAACCTCACTAGATTAGCTTATTTCCAGCAGACTTTCCGAATGGTAGATTGACCCATTTATCAAGGCACATCACCGATATAATGTGCTATGATCAGATGAGAACGGGGATGTAAGCATTACTGGGTTGATTAAAAAAAGATGTTGTGAGACATAAACATGAGCAAAAACACCCAAACATGGCTACCCACAGTTGCTTTGCCATTTTTCATTGAACCTCTACAGTACTACAGTAGATGTTTGCCCAGGAGAAAGGTTGAGTTTCGCGTGTCGTTCTGAGCTTTGATAGATGATAGATGATAGTAATACTCATATGGTCATCTATCCTCTATCATCTATACTATCATCTATCATCATGGATGAGTATTACTAATACTCATATGGTCAAAATCTTCAAGATCAATCTGCACATGTTCACCGATCATCTAAGGTGGATGGATCCTTCACAAGGCGTTTTTTACAGAAGCACTCAACCAGCGATTCGCGCAGCCCACAGCCCAACAAATCCAACAAGACCTCGAGCTCTTCGAAGTCATCGATGCTTTCGGTATCTTCTTTTTCTTCTTTCTCTTTTTTCTTGCAGAATTGCAAGAAACTGCGACAGGTACTCCATGGAATCCGCCCTAGCGAGGGCTTGAAGTGAGTTTTTCTGGGATTGGAATAGACATGGGGTGATGGGGACAGGGAAAATAAACGAAACACCCACATTGAGTGGCCATAGTTTGTGGCCATGGAAATGCCATAGGAAATATAGATAAAGCTCTAGGATTGCCTGACTTGCTTAATGGGATCACAATTAAACATTAAACCCAAGATTCATAAGTTTTTGCTGGGCTACTTGACTACTGCCAAACTTTAAGCCAATCCCATGGCACATCTGAAAAACATTAGCAGATGAGGCACATCTAAGAGCTGGTGGAAAGTAGAAAAATGTTTGGAGTTTTCAGTGCCAGCACTTCCTCTTAGAATACTATAGAATGTCTACCACGCAGTATTTTTTTAGCGTAAGTATCAATTAATGTGAGTAAACTGAGTAAACCATCATTATCCAACCATCATTATGAACATCATCAATGGGATATTAACCACTGGTTAATAATAATAATGAACCATCCCATCATTATCCAACCATGACTGGGGGTCATGACTGGGGGTCTACATCGTCATCCCATTGCTAGGGCTATACCTATAGGGTTTACTGAACTGTTTCGTTTGACAAACATTGGAGAAGCAAGTCTTGGAATGCAACGAAGCATCATGGTGATGTTTTTGCTACCCCTCTTAAAAAAACATTGGACATGACCACCGAATTTGGGGCATATGGTGTTGCTACCCCAATGTGAAGAACGTCCCCATGATAGTCTGCTGGTGTCCGTGATGAACATAAATTGGACACAATTCCTGAGGTGTTCCCTTGGGAACCTCAACCCTTTATCATGGACAGGCAGTGTTTGGGGGTTCATGTTGTGAAAACATTTCTTTAAAAACATAGAATATATCTTATGACATATGAATACATATGATATATTGATGTCCCCTATGAAGATCATACAGGTGTGTTTCAACATGGGGGATGCCCCAATGTGTGGCAATCTTAACCGAAAAATCATGACTTTGACCGTGGGCTTTGGGATTGTTTAGCTGCATAAAAAATTATTTAAAGACTTACCCATATTGATACCATTACCTAGTTAGTTGATGATATCTAATCGGTAATATTGGTGCTACACGGTATTACTAACCATGGTTGTGCCAAATGACCGACCTAATTAGATGTTATACAAATCATATTATCTCGACCGAATTAGCGGAATTAGTGGCTATATCAGCTATATCCCCTATTTCTACTAGTTCATCACCCATTTTTCACATTGCCAATCTTGGATACCCTGCAAAATAATAACTTCTTTGCTGGTTAGTAGATATTCCCATTCATACCAAAAGACTAGTTAGGATTAGTTTCTATCCATGTAAGATTTCCATGCAGTTCATGGTGAAATCCATGGTGATTTCGAAGCCCACCCTGGCCCTTCACCCGGTCACCCGTGGCGTCACCCGTCCCTGCGCCTGTTTCGCTGCTGGCCCACTTCATGAAGAGCTTCCGTTGCGCCAGCGGCAGCGCCGGCGGATCTGCAGGATCCGCCTGTGGATTTCTACAGTAGCGGAGCTGGTTGATATCAAGACACCAACCAAGATGGAAAACCACAGGAAAACCATAGGAAAATGGTGATTTAATGGGTTTTAATGGGATTTAATGGTGATTTAATGGAGATACCCTCTGGTTATGTCAAAACAGCTATTGAAAATGGCCCAGTCGAAATAGTGGATATTTTCATATATTTTCCCATTAATAGCATGGTGATTTTCCATAGTTATGTAAACGTTTACCAGAGGGTATCATAGGGATATCACGTGGGGATATAATGGTTAGACCCAGATGATCACGATCCATTATGGAAAAATTCCTCTGTGATTTTTACATAGCCGTTGGAAAATCACCATGTTTAATAGGTAAATCATCGAACTAAGTCGGCCATGTTCCAAAGCTATGTTGAATTTCCAGATAGTAGCTGTGTTTTATCCCAAACAATAATCCTAAACCAAGATGTTGTTTTTGCCATCTTGTTCCACTAACAAGGTCAATTTCTTCCCAGGCAAAATTGGTTTGGAAGACAGAAAAACTGGAATTGGAATATCAAAAAAGCCAAAGTTTCAAATTTCAAAATTTAATAATATTTATAGTGGATTTTCCCATTGAAAATGATGATTTTCCAGTTCGTCATGGGTAACTCAAAGGTGCACAGCCATCTCCCCATATCTCCCCATGAAAAATTTATCGGTTCCATCATGTTTCATCTCCATGAAAAAAATGGCTTGTCCAAAGATGAGATACCCTCTGGTAATTTAACATAGCTATGGAAAGATCCACCATTTTTGATGGGAAAATCCACTATAAATGGCCATTTTCAATAGCTATGTTAGTTTACCAGAGGGTATACCGATATACTAATGTTGATGCAGGGAAAAGAATACCAGTTACTAGATGTTACTAGATGTTACTATAGATGTTACGAATGTATCATTGTACCGAATATGTTTCACCGATGATGTTACGAAAAGATTCCCAATTCATCCCAATTCTACCAATGTCATGTTTAGTTTACCTAGAATTGGCACATGAAAATCTACAATCCGATGTTTCTAGGTAAACTAAACATGACAATTCTCTTCCAATGTGCCGGCACATGTTACAATCTTCCTCGGTTGACTCGACAAAGATCTCCGACAAGACGGCCAATGTTAAAGATGCCCGAAGTGTGCGCCAGAAAAGTCCATGATTAGATCGATATTCAAAGATTTATCAAGTCAACATTGCAATATGTTGAATATCGATCCTACCATTGCTAAATTTGATCATGGTAGGATCATTGCAATATGTTGAAACTGAACTATCCTATCCAATTTTGTACAATGATCCTACCATTGCTAACAACAAAAGAAAGAATTGACAATTTCTTACTGGTGCTCAACGTAGGGAATGGATGGGTTGCTGGGGGGTGCTGGGGGTTGCTGGAATTCCTATTAATATCTATCAATATACATCAATACGATTCATCAATCAGTATAATGGCATAGGTTGAATAAGCAGAAAACAAATGTTACCATCTGGTTATTTAACAGTTCGCCATGGAAAGATCCACCATTTTTAAGAACGGTAAACCATCTATTTCTATGGGCCATGGCTTAACCATGGCGAACTGTTACTCATAACCAGAGGGTAGTTCCATATTAATCGATGACTAATCATCCATATCCATCGATGACAATATTGGGATAATATTGGGATATACTAATCAACTGTTAATCGATGATAAGCAGAATGAGATCCAGAAATACTGTTAGTTCCATTCCCAATATTGGGATATACTAATCAATGAATCTACCCTCTGGTAAACTAACATAGCTATGGAAAATTACCATCTTTAATGGGTAAATCCACTATTTCAATGGCCATTTTCAATAGCTATTTTGACATAACCAGAGGGTAGATCCATTAAATCACCATTAAATCCCATTGAAACCCATTGAATCACCATTTTCCTATGGTTTTCCTATGGTTTTCCTATTTGTTGTTTGACATTCCCCTTCTATCCCTGGGATTGACGTGGATCATTCCCCGAAAATTCCGACCTTCGGAAGGTCCTCTGCCACCGCTTCGATCTCCTTGGGGATCTCATCGAACTGCAACCTCGAAGACCAGGAGATGATGGGAATGAAAATCATGGGGAAATCATGGGAAATTTCTGGAAAAGCCAGAATTTCAATGTGGCAAACCCCGTCTTTGATGAAGACATTGGCAAAGCTGTCCCAAATTTATCACCGTTGCTTCTGAACCGATACCAGAATCCCAAAATCGATGGCAACAAATGCGCTTAAATTGTCTTTGTTGGCAATGTGGTCCGATAAACATCCCCACCTTGGGTGTATGAAATCGGTGTTCTTCACAATCATTTATCATTGATAATCATTTATTTCGGATCCACAAATGGTCCGCTGTTTTGTCTGGTTTATTGTTGGGTTCACCATGTTCGGAAGAGAATCATAAAACTAAGGTATACATTGGATGTGACAGATACAGTGCGAGTAATTTACGCAGTTCCCCGTGATGGTGTTCCACGCCGATGCAATTCTCAGTTGCTTTTGTAAGGTATTACTGGTATTACCGTAGATCATGATTCCTGCACACATCCGTAGCATCCATAGTGCAGCAAAGAGACTCACGTGAGCCTTGGCAGTGTTGGAGGCACTATGGTTTTCAGTGGACTGGCGGATTCTAACTGTTCAGGGCATCTGCAATTTTCAAGTATCAGAGACGTCTCAATCTGGTTGGTGGTTCCAACACCTCTGAAAAATATGAAAATCAGTTGGGATGATGAAATTCCCAACATATGGAAAAACAATCCAAATGTGCCAAACCGCCAACCAGCAATGGTCTCTTAGCAAAAACTGCACTCTTGCAAATAACAATCACTTGTCAGCCAGAACAGATTTCATCAATCTTGACAATTGAATCACCTTGGTCCTTTGGAACCTTAGCAAGCCACTGCAAAACCTTCCACATCGATATCCAAGATATCCAGTTCCACAAGTTGACCATGGAAACCATATCTCAACCGGCTACCCCGGGCTGGAAAACCGGCCCGGATGTTCCACATCCATCAACATCATCAACTCATCCAGTGAATTCCAAGGGACTTCCCGCTCTCGTGGCGTTGGAGAGAAGTCCCACTTTTCCAAGTTGGACCTTCGGTGACGCGTCGCGCCTGGTGCCACGTTGAATCCATGGCCCGCAGCTGGGGGCAACGTCAGGACGGCCCTTGTGGTTGGTTGGGTCGTTTCATGGGAAATATATGGGAAAAATATGGGAAATATATGGGAAAAATGGTGATTTATGGGAAATATATGGGAATGGAATGTTATTCCCCCATTTCCATCGTGGTGCAAGTCACCTGGCTTGTGGTTGGAAGAAAATGACATCAATCCTCTATCTGCATTGTCCACATCACATGTTCTGTTGGGTGGTTTGAACCTATCCCAAAAAAAATTGACTTTGGGGACAAAAAAAAGCTCAAGAAAATGGTTTTGTCTGAGAATAGTGTACCCCCAAAGTTGATAGTTTGTAGTATTTGTTCCATGAAAATTCGATGGTCTCAAATGACAAATTGAGGGTATCCCCATTTTCAGACAACGCTAATATCTAAAACCCCTAGCAGTGTTTGAAAATCATCAGACTGTTTACATCTCTCTGCTTCAAATCGATCTCGCCTCTCATCACCAATGCTTTTCCACGTAGTGGAAGTTTCCTAGGTCGTTGAGGCAGGCGTTGACGAAACTAAGATCCAATATGACCACATATATAACCTCAGTATTTCACAAATCCACGAATCTAAATTCTCCCAATGACCCAAATTATCCACAAGACCCAAATTCTCTACATAGTATTGTATTTCAGGCCATCAATCTGATGGGGAAACCAGGGAAACAAACCCCCGAAGTCATAGTGAATCTATGCTAATCTTAGAGACATCCTTGAAGAAATCATAAAAAACAATACTTAGTTGCTAGCTAAATTGCCAAACATGGACCATTGTTGGTCAAATTTCACCAGCAAAGCATACAAAAAACCTCAATACTTGCACCACCGGTTAGTTCGGCGCGCCCTTCGCGCCCATGCCGGGCGTCTCGGAGTTGTTCAAACTCTTGCAGCAACTGCACCAAGTGCTGATGGAAGAGCGCCTCTGCCTACAGGGGAACGTTTGATGTAAGGCATAAATATGCATAAATGATAGGGTATAAATTAAATAGCATCTGGTTATTTGTTACAGTTTGCCATAGAAAGATCCACCATTTTTAAGAACGGTAAACCATCTATTTCGATTAGGGCCATGGCTTAACCATGGCGAACTGTGAGTCATAACCAGAGGGTAATAGGTATAAATTGGTTGGTCAGGTAACAAAGGGAGGTTTCACACCAGTTAATGGGAGAAGTTACGCAGACTGATGATCAGTAACAGGTTGGATACCTTGGATTTGCCGGACTTCAAACTAAGTGGATTGTCTTCATTGTACATTATTGAATTTCACGAGGTCTTGGGGTTTTGGGATTTTTAGGGTATATTGGGTTTCAAAGTCAAAATGCATCATTTCGAGCAACCTGCGCGCAGAAGGGTCGTGAGGAAAAGTGTTGAATG
>Ga0126342_10003056_pt1 | contig 27177 bp, 19 predicted proteins | sample Cyp1metagenome_FD_92528 | JGI IMG/M metagenome (GOLD analysis project Ga0126342, IMG submission 92528) | Coral microbial communities from Lord Howe Island, Old Settlement Bay, Australia - Cyphastrea 1 metagenome | ecosystem: Host-associated > Invertebrates > Cnidaria > Coral ... | reverse complement strand
GTTCAATGAAAATTCAAATTGTTTCATGGACAAACCTCTTGATTCCCTAAATGTTCAATGAACATCCAAATTGTTTCATGGGCAAACTTCTTGATTCCCTAAATGTTCAATGAACATGCAAACTGTTTCATGGAAAAATCACTTGGTTTCCTAAATGTTCAATGAACATACAACTTGTTCTGGAAAAATCAGTTGATTCTCTAAATGTTCAATGAACATCCAAATTGTTTCATGGGAAAATCACTTACTTTCCCAAATGTTCAATGAAAATTCAAATTGTTTCATGGACAAATCACTTGATTCCCTCACTGTTGAATGAACATGCAAATTGTTTGATGGGAAAACCGCTTGATTCCCTAAGTGTTCAATGAACATCCAAATTGTGCCATGGAAAAATTACTTGACTCCCTCAATGTTCAATGAACATGCAAATTGCTTCATGGACAAATGACTGAATTTCCTAGATGTTCAATGGGCATCCAACTTGTTTCATGGACAAATCACTGACTTTCCTAAGTGTTCAAAGAACATCGAAATTGTTTGACGGAAAAATTATTTCTTTCCGAAATGTTAAAAAAAATCATTTTTTCATGGACAAATCACTGAATTGTCTGAATGTTTCAATGCACAATCAAATTGTTTGATGGAAAAATCACTGACATTCCTACATGCCCAATGAAAATCCAAATTGCTTGATGGGAAAATCACGTACTTTCCTAAATGTTCAATAAACATCCAAATTGTTTCATGGACAAATCTCTTGATTCCCTAAATGTTCAATGAACATCCGAATTGTTTCATGGACAAATCCCTTGATTCCCTGAATGTTCAATGAACATACAAATTGTTATGTACAAATCTCTTGAGCCCCTAAATGTTCAATGAACATCCGAATTGTTATGGAAAAATCACTTGATTCCCTAAACGCCCAATGAATATCCAAATTTGATGGACAAACCTCTTGATTCCCTAAATGTTCAATGAACATCCAAATTGTTTGATGGAAAAATCACTTGATTCCCTAAATGTTCAATGAACATCCAAATTGTTTCATGGGCAAACTCCTTGATTCCCTAAATGTTCAATGAACATGCAAGCTGTTTCATGGAAAAATCACTTGGTTTCCTAAATGTTCAATGAACATACAAATTGTTTCATGGACGAACCTCTTGACTCAATGAGCATCCAAATTGTTTCATGGAAAAATCACTTGATTTCCTAAAAATTCAATGGAATCATCACCGTCTTCAAAGAAAAACAACATCCGAAATCACGCCTTCCAGGGAAGTCTGGAGATCTGGTGCCAACAGGTGCTGCGCCTTGTTGCTGGGTGCACCTAAGGTGGTGCGGCAACACGGCTGTTGTCAAAATGTGCAGTTTGGCAATGTGCTGTAGATATGGCTGATTGCTAGTATGGCATTTATATGTGTTTATTTATTTATGTATGTGTGTGTATGTGTGAGATCAAAGCATGCATGCATATCTACTTGCATATTTTATATATATATATATAATCCATTCCCCCTATTACTAACCCTCCAAAACAAATTAAAACTATGGTCCGTCTCCAATTTTGGAAAATTTGAGGTTGGCCAATTTGATTTTTAATTGATTCCCTTTAGAAAACAAGTAAAAAATGAAGCTACCATTTCAGGGTTTCATCCCCTAATAATAAAAACTAGTCAGCCCCGGGGTGTTTTTTATTAGGGTCTTTTAAGGCCGAGAAAAAGTATTTTATATGAAAATTTTTAATTCAATATTAGGGGAAAGCTTTGAAATCCAACTTAGGGCAATATTTTAATTAGATTTTAAAAGGAAGTCTAATCAATTTTGAAATAGAAAAAAAATATTAGGGGCTTAAGTTTAGTATTAGGGGGAAGCTTCGCATCAGAAAATAATCTCCAGAACGGGGGTTCATGGGGACTTGGTTTTTGCTTCAAAACCCTTACAAAATACTGGTATTTACAATGTTTTGTGATGGAAAGGGTCCAAAAACCTAGGTCTTACAGCAAAAATCATCTCCCCTATGCATGGACAATGAAGATTTTCTGATATAAGGGTCAATAAGGGGTATATATATCTCAAATCATCCCGATATCAAACATGCACACATGGCACCAAAGACTGACATACAAACATACATGGTTTTGCCACTGATTGCAACAACATGTCTGCTAGCTACAGGCTATCGATTCAATAGATTCAAAACTGCAAGCTACACATGTAACAAAATTCAAAAGTGCATCTCTCACTTCATGGCTTTCATTGACTTCATGCCCTTCATCATCTTCATGCCCTTCATCTTCTTCATGGACTTCATCGATTTCATTTCCTTCAGGGACTTCATGTTCTTCATTGCCTTCTGTTTTTCCTTGCCTTTGTTACATTCATAGGGCTTAGATGGTCTGTTGCTTTTTGGGATCTTGTAAATTGTTGTGTCACTTGAACAAGCCCAGGTAGCCCGTACTCAACTTGCATTTCTTTCTGGTGATTTCTTGAAACCAAAGGGTTCTGCAAGATCGTGGAACCTACCTTGCAAACAAGTGTTGGTGATCTCGGTTCGTTTGGCTCACCAATGATGTCAAAGAGGCGTTTCAACTTGACATTCTCCTTGATAGGATCTAACGGCAAATCCTGTGGCTTCACTACCCCTGGGGGCAGTTCCACCACACTGGGTTTGCGAAGAGGGCGGATGTAGAGGGCATTGGTTGCATTATCAGAACTTTCCATCATACTGCTACTCACCGTCACTAAGCCTATCTAGCTAGACTTGATCGGAACGGCCACTTGGCGAAGCACGACTTTCCGACAGTTTCCGGTGATTTCCTTTGGGGACCATGGGGACGTGATTTTTGAATGAAATGAGCACAAAACACTGTAAATATGTTCTTTCCTTTTCAACATAAAACAAGCTCATCAAACTTGCACAGGCACCAAAAAAGCAAACAAAAAACAAAGCACAATCTCACAAAACCTTGGCAACCACTCACAAAAAAAAGCAAAAAAGAGCAAATATTTCCAATCTATGGGGATCCAGAGTCCTGAGTAGATGCTGGGTGTTTGCTTTTTTTTTGTGCCCGCCAATGTTTTGTGAGATTGTGCTTTGTTTTTTTTGGTGCCTGCCAATGTTTTTCAAGCATCATTACAAAACAAGATGCAAAAATGTGCGTTTCGCCTAGGTTTCAGAGCCATCAGATGTAGAAAACATCGGTATTTACAGTACAGTGCTTTTGTGCTCATTTTCATTCAAAAATCACGTCCCCATGGTCCCCCGCTCTCATAATAAATGCCCCATAATAATAAAAACTACCTGAGGTGTTTATTATTTGGGTGGGTAGTATTAGGGTGAAGGGATTATGTATGTGAATGTGTGTGTGTGTGGGAAGTTTGAAACTCTGGCCCAAGTGGAATTATGTTAGCACCATTGAGCTCAGAACTGAAATTGCTTAAATTTGTTTATGTGCATTTCACCTTATTCAACTGCTAGATCACCCCAGTTAGGGACCCATCCAGGTAACCGTTTTTGATCCTGTTGCATGATGGCCACCCCAGACATAAAATAGGTCATGGAACCCCAAAATAGTCCTCGCCAAGGAAAAGCATTGATGGAGCATCACGGGATGCAAATTCTGTCGGTTCCATCTAGATTTTGGGGGCACGCCTAGGGTTTCACCTTTTTATTGGCTCCCTTCAAAAAAGTGGTTGATTTGGGTAAGCAACAAGTCTCTGCGCCAAAGCAGAACCATCTTTTGGTGGGCAGCCCTGGTTGAGCCAGGCCGTTGCGAGCCGTGATTTGGCCACGAGGAATTGTGATCCAAACAGCTCTGGTCTGAACCCTGGCGGTCATTTACAGAACATACCCCCACGCACAGTGAATGACGAGGGGAACATGTGGTGAAAAAATGCTGAAAACCATCAGCCAACTGTGACACCATACCAAACCCAGCTGAATTCATATTCACTCAGTAGGGGTGCAAATCGTCCCCAAAAGTATCCCAAAGTCCCAAAAGTCAAAGGGCAGTCAGAACTACCCAGAACCGCCTTTCCCAAACAGCCGAACCTGAAATATAACCAGAACAAGACACAAATGCGAAGGTTGGAGTCGAGTGTAATGTCGGCATCTACCAGCACGGAGAGCAAATTTCTCCGCGCGTGGGACTTCCCACTGATATCCAGATTCTCCAACTTCAGCTCCAACCACTCATCCACCAACCTTCGTACCTGAGATCATTTGTGGTACTCTATGCCGCTAGGATTCACCATGGTTGTCATTGGGGGTTGCTATCCCAACTAGCAATGGAAAAGAGAAGATGTTTTGTTGAAACCACCAATCTAGTTGCAGTTGCTTCATACCTCCCACTCTTGCAGATTATTATATCCCCTTGCTGTTGTAGGTAAGACATGGCGAAACTTCACACTACAATCACTACAAACCTGAGTCATGGATGCGCAGAATCACAATAGGTTCTCCATCCCAACCGTTTTAGCTACGCCTCTTGCCCGAGTCTGGTCTCCCGAGGATAAGAATTGTGGTGGTTGTTTTTTGTGGTTCAACTTGAAGTTCCAGTTCAGGTTGAAGTTAAAGTTGAGTCACATGTTGCTAGGAATCAAGCATCTAACAAGAAAAACAATATTTGCACATACCTTATCATACCTATAGGATCTATAGGGTTTACAAAAAAAATTGTTTTGCCTTAGTAACTACAGTAGAAGGGCACCTCATCATGTTTCCCCCAATTTCGCCCCACACTTGGCACACCAAACCCGGCATGCTCCGCGCGGCCACCAGCACCAAGAACATCAGCTGCACCGCACAGCTGATCTCGGAGAACGCTGCGGAAAGGACGTGACAGGACCAGGTCCCACCTTGAAGCGCCTCCAACGGAAGGCGCGACCGCATTGGAACTGCTGAGCGGGGGATCCCGAAAGAAACTCATGGGATATCCCCCGATCTTTTTGGGGGGGACTTAGAATGAACATGATCACCAGGGTTTAAACAAAGACACTTACAATTCATGGGGTGATCTGGAAAATCGAGATGTTTATCAAAAGCCACCAAGATGATGATGGTTGTTGCTCAAGTTTCCCAAAAGTGCCAACGAGAAAATAGAAAGTTAATAACTAAGCGCAAAATAGAAACATTCAAACAAACAGTGACACATGTGACACTTATTGGCTTGCAATTGCATGTTCAAGCAATGATCCTGGGCACTTTCCAATACAATAAAGGGGTTGTGCTAAATCATGGGTGGAACATCCCAATATTTGTTTCCAGTTGTCAGCTATATATCCCATCATATTTCCACATGATATCTGCTAGGGGATTATATACCACAAACCCGTAAAACACAAAATAAAACACCAAGATCAAACCAGGTCAACCACTATCAAACCATTGCCATTGGTGAGATATCACATACAACAATATTTTTAAAAAAACAGTATAATCCATTTAAACCATATATAAACCATACCAACCTCCCTTAATAAACCTCTCAAACCCTATTAAAACCAAGACATGCCATCGTCTCCCCACCTGAGCTGCCTTGGTCAAGCTCCAAATGGAGCCCAGGCTGAGGACCTTGGGAGGTTTAGACCGGGGGATATGTTATTTGGTGTAAATTCAGATTCTATCCAGTACAAAACCTGAATTATTTATTATGATTTGAGATGCTGTCTATTTAAATGGTAGAATGAGATTATGTTTATAATTTAAAACATAATTCAACTGATCGCTTTTTGTTAGGGCTTCTCAGAGGATTTGCCCCACCACATTGCGCATGCACCAGATCTGGTGAACTTCAGAAAAAATAGAATATGTCATAGTTTCAGAAATTCCAACAACAATGATGGGAATTTACCTTTTCTATTCTTTGGGGGGGGTTGCTCCCAACTGACCTGTTGGTGGCTTTGGGTTCCCCTAATCCCAACACCATCCATGTAATCCCAACCCCCCAGGGCAGTGATGCCCACCCGAGGGACCAGATTAGCAGCGAGCGCTTTCCGCAGACTCCCAACGAAGAGAAGGCTGGTCAACGCTCGCAACAAACTTCGTCCCCCGCCCATCATCAAGAAATCCACGTCCTGGCACAATTTTTAAGTTCACTGGAACAACGGATTGTTGTAAACCAAAACTTTGTTGATGACCGGGTTTTAAGGGTTGAATGAATTTTCCAAGTAAATTTCAATAACACGCAATTCGATGGTGAACATATGTATATAAAAATAAATATAAATACATATATATATATAACTATGTAAAAAAAAAATAAGAAACACGATAATCATCATATGTATTCCGAAAACATATTGTACTTCCCAATAAAAAACGCAGTAATATTAACAATACAATATAGCCTCTGGTTATTTAAGGTAGCTATAGAAAATCCCCATTTTTAATAGGCAAACCATCTATAAATGGGCAATTTTTATTGCTATGATATTTCAGTGATGATTGGCGTTGCCAGTTACCATCATCCGTGGCCACTGCAATCCGCGCAAGTTCCTGCAATTCTGAAAGGATGATTAACCACTTCATCAACTTCAACCAATGAAAACTGCAATTCATCAGACATCGGCTAATCAAACTTGTATACATACATATATATATATATATCCATATGTGTGTGTATGTTCATGTGTATATATATATATATGTATATCAATATATATTCACACACACATATATATATATACACATACATTCACAAATAAAAAAATATTCTTATGAACATATATGTTTATATAATTATATATATATTCATATTATATATATTCATACATAACACCCAACCAAACCACATAGAAATATAACTACCGCCTGAAGCTCGATGCCAAGATATGCCAAGACTCCGAGCTGGGACACCAGAGGGAAATCAACAGCAAACAGTGTGCCCAAAGGGCGATTTGATCACAGTTCTTGGGCCTCGAAGGCTGCTGGACTCCCAAGTTGATTGAAATTTAGGAAGCAACCAGTAGTAGGAAAAGGAAATCTATGAAAATCATTGGACTTTCCGACTGTCCCAGTGCTTCAAGGATGTTCAAGGGAAGAATTTATAAGAAACCCCCAATGAATGTTGATGCGAATAAAAACCAGCCAGTTTCTTCTGAAGATGTTCCACAACAAACTAATCCATAAGCTGACATCCCCATATTTCATGGTTAAAAGTGTTAAAATAATGTTTACAGTAAATCCCAAGAATTGATGCGGAATTTCCCATGTTTTATGTTTAACTATACAATGTGGTCTCACCAGTTATAAGATGGTTTAGAACCCCATTGGCCATATATATATATATATATATATAATTATAATTATATATATATATATATCCATAAGTCCTAGTTAGAGTTATAAACGAACTTCGCTAACGCATGATGCGTATCTTGTAATCTGAAAAATCACTATATTATTGTGGGTATATATTATATGGGTATACATCAATAATGGTGATTCATATAGTAATATGTGTCTCACATATACCACAATGTGGGGCCCCAAAACGATAGCTAAGTTGACGAACATAACTCCAATAACTATGGTTTATTGAACTTATAACTACAGTCCTAGAGTATTCATGGGGTTTAACCAACAAACATCACCGGGGCCCCACATTGCATAATGTCACTATCCCTGCCAGCCCTCCCTTCCGCGTCTCCGCGTCACGTGAGGGGAACAAGATCCATGGCCACAGCCACGCCAGCGGCGTAGAGAGCGATCCTGGGGCGGCCCCGGGATGCCCCGGATGCCCGAAATGCGCCCGTTCCAGGATGGGGTTATAAATGCTATAGCTAATAGATAGAAGTTTAAGCGAATTATATAGATATATTTGGTTGTAGTTGGTAGTTATACTAGTTATTAGTTAGTTCTTATTGCGTAATAGTTACTAGCTACAATAGTTCAGAGATTTCAGAGCTATTACTGGTACCTATGGGGGTACTATTACTATTATAATATTAGGTAAGCTTATAACAGTGGTCTAACTACTAGGTAATAGTTATTAGTTAGAGATCATTAATCCACCATAGTATACTAGATAGTTATTAGATGTTATTAGATATTGGTTATTGTTAGGATATGTTATCATACTTAGCCCAACCATACATCTCTCTCTCTCTCTCTCTATGATTATTTTACATATATATATGTATGTATATGCGTGTAGATAGTGACAAAAACTGTTATCCTCCGCTCATATTAAACTACCCCATTCTATGTCTCCAAATAAATATGTGTAAATCCCCTACTAAACCATGGTTTACTGGGGCGTGTTTAATATTACAGGGAAAGGATTAATAGTTACAATCCACCATTGCCGGTTTAAAGCTAGGTGACCGGGTAACTTTAACTGTAGATAGCCAACTTGGCTGATTAGTGATTTAGTAACACCCAGTTGGTAACTATTGCGGTAAACCAGGAAAATACTATAATTAGCTACCTTCTGAGATAGCTATAGATAACTAGGTGATGGGGTAAGAAAATTCAAACGTATAACTAGGCAATGGGATATGTCAACATCACTACTAAACTACTACAGTGTAGAATTCTAGATGACTGGGGTAGCTATGGTTCGTTAGCTAAGTGCGCAACATAGCTGCCATAAAGAAACCCTTAGAACTGGTGGGCACCACCTTTCACGAGTGGCGTGCAATTTTCTGGAAACAACTATATTCATGTTCTTTTCCGGACTTTTGTTCCGTTTAATTATATGATTACATTGGAGGATATTGAATGGTTTTGTACATCTTTTTCGCGAGTCTAGGGCTGTTATGGATTCCATAGCTGATCTTAGGTACCATGAAAAAAAAACAACCACAAAACATATGCCAGCAAACAAATGGAAGGATTGAACGGAACATTTACGGGAAACGATGTGTTGTACCCCAGATATAGGGATTTCCTGCGCATCCCTGCAAGGATGGCAATGGGAATTCCCACATCTTCATGGTAGGAAGAATCAAGCGGGCAATCAAAAAGATAAACAGACATGGGCTGTTTACTGAATCCATGTTCAACCCCAAAGTGATTGGATTTCAAGTTATAAATATCTATATGTTCTTGAATATTTTAAAATTGTCTTTGTTACACTGTGGTTATTTAACATAGCCACGGAAAATTACCAATTTATAGATGATTCATGATGATTTACCTATTAAAAACAATGACTTTCCATCGCTACGTTAAATAACCAAAGGGTATATTCTTTGTACATCTTTAGTTTCTTTGCATTTTCAACCATAGTCCAGTCGGCCAGTCACGCCAGTCCCAGTTGCGTGAGCAAAAGGTGAAGCTCTTCACCAGCTCCGCAGCTATTGGTCATGACCAGTGCAGAGAAGGTATTGAGCAAAAGGCTGAACCTCACGGAACTCGGCGCCTCCGACGGACTCCGAAACGGAGCGCCGTTCCGAGTCGCGGAGTGTGCGGTTTGCTGTTTGGGTTGCAATGACCATCCGGAAAATCGATCCATATCATTCTGGTTGGTGGTTCCAACCTACCCCTCTGAAAAATATGAGTTCGTCAGATTATTCCATATATGGAAAAATAAAAAATGTTCCAAACCACCAACCAGCATTCCATATCTATCCATGAAAATAGCATCCCATTTGTTTGGTATTCTACTGTAGATTTGGCTGGGGGACGCCACTGTGACCACCCCCATCCCCAAAAACCACGGATAGCCACGGCATGTGCGGCACGGGCCGAAACTGAAGGGCTATCAGTGCTATCAGTGCTATCTCAAAAGCTAAGCAAAACCACTTGAAGCGCAAATAAGGAGGCAACTGCAGGTAGATCTTGCAAATGATATTGAAGAGCTTGAAGCTGGCCTTGCGTCAAGTGACTTTAGACATCTGAAACCCTCACGTAGACATCATGGCCATTTGAGTTCCCTGTCTAGATATTGAATTTGAATCAAGCTAAATCAGGCTACATAACGTTCAATCATATGAAAAAAAAACATACAAACCAAACTATGTACTACATTAAATTCACTTAAAGTGCATTAAACCCTGTCAAATCCAATTGAATCCGACTATATAAATCCCAAAAATCCTCAATAAATCCAATATATAGATTCTTCCACTATCTTCCACTGAAGTTCCACGATATTTTCCACAATCACCTTCTCAGCCATCAGTTGGGCTCTGCGTGTAGACAAATCTCCTAAGTTTCGACATGGCTGGGTTGGTAGCAAACAATGTCCGGGTAAAGCGCAACAATGGGTAACATCACCTACAATTCAAATATAGAAAAATCCGCCAAAAAAATGGTGGACACAGGGGACATCACCTACAAATATAGAGAAAGTCACTATAAATGATGGGTAAAGGGGTAACATAATCTATAAACTATAGGGAAAGCCACCAAAAATTCTATATAACAATAAAATTGGGTAAATGGGCAACATAACATACAAACTACAGGGAACTCCCTGCAGAAAATGCCGGTTTATAGCTGGCAAAATCATCTATAAACAGAGGATTTCCAATTTCTATGTTTGATTACCCGAGGCAACACCGTTTGACATCAACTAATGTGGGTAAAGCAATGCCATTTGCACCATCACCCAGTCATCACCATTTTCATAGGTGGTAGCTTTACCATTCCAAGTCATGGGTGGTAAACATGGCAGCCAGTTTTACCAACATTAACATTAATATCATAATATCATAACTCAATATAATATCCCTATAATATCACCCAGATTATATATCCAAATCCCATTAAAATCACCATTTTTGTTGGTTAAATCCCATAATATCCACCATTAAACATCTTCGAAACCAACCACAAAAATGTCTGTGGTTCACAGCGTTTTAAAGATCACCTGGAAGGAATGGGGATTTCCATGACCTTTCTTGATGCTTAAACCACCTTATTTTCCCAGGGTAAAATACCAATGTTTAATCATGTTTACAACGTAAGGCCCCCGCGTTGTGTTCCTTGGTTCATGTTACCCCCATTAACTAGTTCGATGTATCTACCATAAACCCAACAGTTATTATTATTGTAAGGATATTTGCCAACCTACCTAATGACCTACGGCACCACGTTGTAGCTTTAACACTTATCTATATAGATGTTTCGATATATCCACATTTTCATGCCTAGTTGTATAATTCTTCATTTTTCCTTGTTCAATCCTAATTTCTACCAGTAGCTGGGCACCACCCTGCTGTTCATTGATTATTTCTCTATATGATTGTGTTGATGCTTAAACCAGGTTAAACCTCCATTTTTGAGCTTTATCAACTTCCATGTTTGATGGTGATGATTAAACCGTGAGATAAAACCCCCGGCAGCTGAGGTTCTGCGTTCCTTCATGAGGCTCACAATGTCAGCATACTTTTGGTATCCACTACTTCTCGCCCACCACAGGTGCGAAGCCACCACCAGAACCGTCACTGTGTTCACGGCTACAAAGGACAAGGCCACCTGGGGTAGCCGCTGGTACGGAAATGCGACCACGGTGCCGGGGTTGCGTGCCCCACTTAGTAAATGGGCTATACCCCCAGTTATGGAATATTCCCTATTATACATGGGATTATATATATATATATTTATACTATTTATATATATATATATGGGTGATATAAATATGTATATATATATATGTAGAGGGAGAGAGAGAGATTATAAACCACTTACTAAGCGGGATGCACATCCAAGTATGGCTACCAGGATCAAAATCAAACCCAACTTTGTGGTGATGATCATGATATACCATGATGATGTATGGTTGGGATTACATAAATCATCCAAACACCTCAGGATTCGGGCTCTCGCATGTTCCGAAATACTTGCCCGCTCGGCGGTTGAAATATCATATTATATTTCACCATCAAGAAGTGAACTTGTAAACCGAAGACGGTGGGAAAATCCTTGAAAAATCCAAACCACATACTTCAAAATGTCACTTCTGCTACTTCTCAATGTAAACCTTCAGGCCATTTTCTCGGTCCGAAAGGTCCAAATCTTAGTATAAATAAACGGTGTTCAATCCCTGACCAAGATCAACGTCTCAATATGACGTCCCCCAATCCCCATCGATTCACGGTGGTTTTCCTCCAGTCGTTTCCGAACCGAGCCGCCATGCTGGCGCTGATCAGCTCGTGCTGTGCAGCAAGCAGCCTCTAGTGTTTGAGCCACCTGCAAACACTTCACTGCAATCACTGCAAAGGACGAAGATTGAAGCTTGACAAGCTTGACACCAAAGGAATCCACAGGAACACATGGGAACATGCAAAAAATGTGCTTTTTCCTTTTGTGCCACACGTGTTCAACTCAAGCTGCTCAAGTCAATTTGGATCGTCCCTGGCAGGCACTCCACATTTTCCGACCACATCTGCCGGCGACGCCCCTTCCTCCAGGCCTCTCACATCCTTCACCTCAGCGATGCAAAGATGAGGACGTTCAATGGAGTTGGATGCCACTAAAGCTTAACATAAAAAAGGATATGAATGATACGAATCAACAAGAAGTTATAACAGAACATAGTTGGGTTAGGGGAAAAATCAACGTTTTGGTGAGTTCAATTCCCGCTGGGAAGTGCTGACCAGTTGATGGGCATCCAAATAGAAATGGAAAATGAAATATGTTGGACAACCACCATCAAGTTTAGGCATAAAATTGACACCTCCAACATGTGAAAACGCCACGTGCCGACCTTGCATCATGAGAATAGCTGGAAAGTCGCAAGAGCTCCTTTTCTTCCATCTTACGCACCTTCAATGCCATAACTTGCAGCCTTTTGCTCAGCTTCCACCGGGCTACAAAAGCAGTTTCTTGCATAAACGGGAAGCGTGTGAGCACGACGTCGTAAACAGAGCTGGATTAAGCCGTCTGGCCAAGTGCGTCAAAAGCGTTTCTCTGCATTAATATTGATTTATTGTAGCCCCGGCAAGATTCAGAAATGCCCGCCAGACCTACAGAACACTTCCAGTACTACATGGCCTAGATGAATAACTTTGTATCCTGTGTAAAAACGCTTTGTGACACAAATGTTTTACAAGTATTCATGATATCCATGTGCATATTGCTGAGCGTGTATATGTATGTTATCTTATGCATATAAATGTACAATGATATATATATATATATAATGGATAATGATATATATATAATGGATAATGATATATATATATATGTATGTATATATATATATGTATATATATATATAATATATATATATATATGATATATATATATATATGATATATGTGTGTGTATGTATGTATATATATATATATACATGTGTGTGTCTACATTCCACTGCAATAAGAAAAGCTGAACCCCCAATTTCGGAAACACATCTTCTCTCAGATGGTTCCCATTGTTCATAGGGCATATGCGGATAGCCCTAGCTTCCTACATCGGTAGATCATTTTCTCAGGGTTTCCCATGGCTTTCCCCGGCGAATTCCGGGCTTAGTCCAGCAGACTCCACACAGAGCCCTAACAGCTTTGACCTCATTGGAGGTAGCGCTGAGATGGTCGCGCTGTTGCCGCCCATTTATGGTAATATATATTGGGGGTAGTGAATTATTGGGTTTACCGTATTGCTCCTCATCAATATCAATCAATATAATTTAATTCTTATCAAAATGAATGTATGGATTGTTCCAGTGGTACTTGGCCAAAGTTTGCAACCACCGGAGATTCACGGGATTTGGATATGAATTCCCAAGACACGAAACGGCCTAAGATTGGGAGCCAATTGGGATACCCCAAGCTCGAACAGATGGGCCACTGGGGCCACTTCTTTTAGCTGAGGGGTGGGAAATCGGCTGGGAAGCCAATGTTTTGAACCCATTTTTGACATACAGTGACATACAGATACATCATATCATATACCCAGATAATCAGATAACAAATGTGCACATGCATCCCTACATGTCTCAGTTTGTCCTTCTGGTGAATTCATAAATAATGTTGCTGTGATTCGGAAACATGGCGGGTTCAAACTGCGTCCGTCTGCTAGGATACATCCTCATGTCTTCAACATCTTGCGTGGCTTCTTCTGATAGAATTCCAAATTTGACTCAATTTTGCTTAACATCTGAAAGTTTGATACAATTTTGACAATCTCTTCATTTTCTCAGACAACGACTTGCTTTTCAATGAGGCCGAAGCCCTAGGGCTCCGAATTTCGATCCACTTGGCGATATCCCTTTGGGAGATATCCAATTGGCAGTGGCTTCAGCCGTGATCCCGAAATACCCTGAACTGATGATGGATACCATTTGGTATGGAACGGTATGGACAATGGCCCGTTTAAAAATGATTTATGGAGGATTTATGGAAGATTTATGGAAGATTTATGATGATTTATAGATGATTTATGATGATGTATTTGATATCTCAATCTTACCCAATAAACAAATTGTGATCGTCCAAAGCGGTGTGTAACCAGAAGGTAAAACAGGCAAAGACAGCTTCAATCCATGGCAGGATGGAAGACGCCAGGACGATGCAAAAATGGTCGACTGGTTGCTGCTTGAGCCCCGGAAATTCATAGGAAACTGACTCTCGTCCCTTGTCTATTGCTGAAGATATATCAAGTATAGTTTGAGAATCATCATCCCCAAATATCCCAAATATGATAAATATGGTCGAGACATGTTGAAGGTAGAAAATTGAGTTGAAACCAACAGCCAATTCAAACCTCTTAAGCGCAATGCGGAGAGCCTTTGGCTACCGAAAAGCATCGCAAAAAGATCTCTCAATATTTCGATGACGTGTTGACAGCAGGAGCCTTCACCCCAGCTATCAGCTGTCACGAGCAAAATGTGGTGGGAAAGCACCAGGTCCAGCTGCCCAGCTTCAGAAAAACACCTAGGCTGTGAGGCGTCACTGATGCTGCTGCTTGATATCTGGGGATTGTATCAAAAATGTCATTTCCTGTCATTTGCTGGCAAGGCTTTGACATGTTTGCAAATGATTGCAGCTATTACGATACCAGGGATGCAAAGTGGGTCCAACCTCGAAATAATGTGGAGGCCAACCGTGGCAATCCGCTGCGAGGGGAGGCTTTACCCGGTAATCAAACGTGGCAATGGAAATCCACTGTGCATGATCTGGCTGGTGGTATACCTACCCCTCTGAAAAATATGAAAGTCAGTTGGGATGATGAAATTCCCAAAATATGGGAAAATAAAAAATGTTTGAAACCACCAACCAGATGATTATAAGTGGAGCCTTGAATGGGAAAATCCTCTAACCAATGGGCATTTCATATGCTTTTTGCACCACTTGGATATTCCCAAAGCAGCTAAGAGAGCAAGTGGACTGCCGGCCTCAGCTAGTGACTCAAGTGCATGGCCCGCTGTACACCTACCAGCCTACATGTAAATTAAAAAATGTATATATATATAAATACATACATACACATATTTATTTATTTATTTATTCAATCTTATATTTATATTATACATATGTACAGTGGCAGAATCAATAATAAATCATCAATGTTTGATGCTTAAAATAGTGTTTCACACTTAATACATCTTAATACTCACCCAGTAAGCTGGTATTGGAAATGGCTGTCATGCTCCAATGGGTTTACCACACCACTCCGATGGACTCCGGCGGCCCAGTGACTCAGCTACGAACCTCATCTCCTCACTCCTGCACGACTCGACTAGGCCACTGATTTGATCTGATGAACATCTGAAGAAATAGCTGCTTAATGGATGGTTATTTATGTATATATATATATATGGCAGTGGGTCAAAACCCTGTACCCCTGGTGAACCCCAAAATAGCTGGTAAATGGATGTTCATTCCCCTAAAAATGGTATGTATAGGTATTGATCCATAGCCATAAATATTATATATGGTCATTCCCTAGTCATTCCTGGTAACTTCACAGGCAACTTAACCCATCTTGACCAATCCCCATAGCCATCGCCATTGAAAAAACTCCTTGTCCAAATCTGCCGTGTTCTGATTCTCAATGGGCTTCAGCTGCAGAATTCGCAGCATCTGCGTGGGAACGAAGTCGTGATGACCTGGCATCTGGACGGTGTCCATAGCCATGGAGCTGCCCCATGAGCTGGATGGTTTATATTGTTTATATTTTATATTGTTTTTTGTTAGGTGTATGATGGAAAATCCGAATATAACATAGATGATTTGGGGTACCTCCAGTTTAGGACACCTCCATATGCTATTATATATATATATATATATATCATCATCATCATCATCATCATCATCATCATCGTACAACCTGATCTCATTCCATTCCAACAACTTGCAGCATCGTCTGCCTTCGATCTTGTCCTTTTCTTCCTCGCACAACAGGAAGCACCTGCATGGCGCATGCACGGATTAAAACCCTGACCATCTCATCCACCAAAAAAAGACCCTAAAGCAGTTTTTGCATCCCGGGCACTGCTGAAAGGTCGAAACTGCCAATCCAAAGACGTTCAGCGTCAAGCGGGAGACCACATAGCCACAGACCACGTATGAGATCTTAGCACCGATAGCTGAAAGATTGGAACCCGGATATCCGGATGAACCAGGTTTGTCAATTTTGATGTTCACCCACCTAAAATTTGACATGATTATGATAGGTTTTGAACCATCCAGAGAAGGCATCAGAAGTCACATGAAGGGATATGAAAAGTTCTGAAACTGTCTATTAGATGGAGCATTTTTTGTCAGGAATGGACATGTCCTTCACAAAGCACCATCCAATTGTAGCATCGCCGATGCCCATCATCAGGTCGGATCAGGATATTTTTCGGATATCTCAGGATCCAGCGATGGGAAAGATTGGCAAAGCTTCAGGGTGCATGCCCAGCAAGTACAAATAGCCAAGACCCACCTGGCACGAAAGCTGAACGAATTTTGCGCGTTATGAAAATGCAGAGATTCTTCACGAACCAACCTACATCTGAACGAAAGAAAGGGTTGAACTGCTTCCATCTGGGCCACTCAGCGCACTTGCATTCAAATAGCTGTATTTGATTCATTTTGTACTTCACGTTTTCCTGTTTTCTCATTGTATCTTGGAATGGTTCCAGTACCCCTCATGAGCCCCACAATCCTTCCCGTTCTCAGCCCAACACCGTTGCAGCAATGATGAAAACATACCTTGGTCATTTTACTATCTGAAAGCATGCAGTTACAGCTCCATTTGTCTCTGTCAACTGCAGCATGGGCCCGTTTCAACAACCTCCACTTGGTGCCCAAACATTAGGTGGAACTAAAATCATTGAAATCAGGGTAGGTTCTGAAACATATTTGGGAGGTGGTATCTTCAATATCATCTCCCATGGTGAATATCAGCCATTGGTCGAAAAGAACGCATATTCATGCTCCATCTTTTGTTTTTTGCCAACAATCACAATGGAGTTTGTCCAAATGGTAACAGTTAAATGTGGTAAACACTCGATTTTGTTTGTCATACCGAGTCATACCCAACCGGATATTGGAGATACCACTACCCCGTGTTTCTATGGATTGGTTTAAGGGAAAATCTGCAGGAAAGCCCCAGACAAATCATGGGAAAATCGATGGTTTCCTGTAAATTGTCCTGTAAAAATCTATGGTTATAGTCACACTATGTCACATTTATATACCTATGCCTGTGCCCTTGTCCCCTAATCTCGTTGCTTGGCGCCATGTAAAGAGCCACTTTCCTCCAGATTCGAAAACAGGTGGTCTTAAACCGAAACGTTCTTGGAGCGTTGGCAAAGCAATAATTTGTGCAACCCAAAGATCACCATTTTGTATGGGTGCTATATATATCTATCTATCTATCTATCTATCTATCTATCAATATTGCTTTATATACTAACATAATGTTTACCATGGTTTGCCAACTTAGCGGTTCAACACCCCAGTTTCTATCAAGGGACCCTACGAAGTTGATAACGGATCCCAATAATGCCACCGCGCCAAAGCGTAGAGCATTGTTGAGGATCAGAAAGAACGCCTGCCGTTTTGAAAGTCAGGAAAACCTATGGAAAATCTATGGGAAGCTATGAAACTATGTTGCAAATTTAGGAAATCTATATATGGCAATCTGCAATCCAGATAATTAATCTGCTTGCCTGTCAGCATTTTGATGCATTTTGCATATTATAAAGGTGATCTGTGTAATCCTTTGATGGTTGGCTCATGGCCCCCCCACAATAGACTGTTAGAATCCCCAACGCAAAGCACAACCCTCTATAATTCTCAATGAAACTGCTCAAGTGGGATTAAGTGCTAGCAGCTAGGACATCGTGTAATTCAGGCAACTTAATACAGCCGCCAAAATGGTGCAAATTAATCGCAAATCATTGCGAGAAACCGACAATGCCGTGATTTTACCTGCAGTGCCAGGCAAATCCAAAAGCCACCCGTGGAGGGACGACGAGACCCCAGCGACTAACCTCTTCCACTAATTTGGGAAATTCTGAACTACTCTGGCTACTCTTCCAGGAATTTTGGTCCTGAAAACAGAACTCACCAGGCAAAAGAAATGCCTTAAACATCAACGGTTTCTCATTGGGGTGGTCATCATAGTCGGTAACTGACAGCTGTGGTAGGCAAAAAACATCTGCCTTCTTGGCGGCAGTGCAGAAGTTGTGGCCATTGATGGCAATCTGGATGTATGCATTCCTCAGTTTCACGGAGCATAGCCAGTTGAAATACATGTGTTGAAACAAGTGACAACAATTGAGATCTTTTGACCTGTGACTTTGAAACATGTGCATTGATATAATCCCAACATGGGCACACCAAATAAGCAAATAGACACTTGAATATTCACCAAGCATTACACCCAAAGAAACAATGATCGACAATGATCGACACAGTGGGACCACCACTGTAGAACCCCCCACAATACCGAAAGCCTCGCAATTGCCGAAATTGTGAAACTTCAGCGCCCCCCCCAAAAAAAACGCTACATCAACAGGCAAATTGGATCAAATTGAGATGTCAATGTTACCCCGCCCCCTGACCAATCTGACCATCTGACCATCTGACCATATCCCCATTGGATGAGATTCAGTTTGCCTCCATCAAAATGCGATTTCTGAGCGGGTTATGAAGTCTATTTAGGCATTATCAGATGCGGTGTCCAATATGTTGTCGGGAATTTTGAATATACATATATATATATATACATATATATGTACATACATTATATGCAATATAATATATATATATATATACACATATATACACATAATATATATATATATATATATATGTATACATAATATTACATAATGTGTATATATATGCATATATTTAGTAGTATTTTTGCATGGCTGGGATTACCACCCGACAGGCTTGGAGAACGCCCAGGCTCTTGTTGATGAACTTCAGGAAGTTTTCCAAGCACCAGAGACAGCAACGAGTAATCCTCAAGATCATCACCATCACCTACCGCTGGATAGTGCTGGGGCAGGGCGGCCCTAAAGACTTTATCGTTTCTTTACATGGTGAATCTTAGATACCTAGCAAAACATCAAGTTTGTGCCTGGTGAATGTACTAATGTTATCTCATTTTACCATTGATAGCAAAAGATTAAAGTACTAAAGTATCTAATCAAGGTTGACCCAGTTTCTGCTGTGAGGGTCTGCTGCATTTGACACCATCACTCATGATATCTCATGATGATAACGACTATTTGGCTAAACATGCTGAGTATCACAGATGTGAAAACCAACTGTTGGTGAAGATCTGCTGATGCTCCTCCTTTACATTTGACAATCACTAAAGCCATTGATCACACTTGATAATTCCCAAACTAATGCATCAAAAGAATGTTTTACCATGACTAATGCGTTGACATGATCATTTAGGCTAAAGATTACGGGTATTAGCGGATAGAATGATATGATATAAGTCTACTTCAGCATTAATATGTCTGAATCATATTGGCTACAGTTAGACAGTCAAACATATTCTTCCCGATTCATCATGGGTTGGTTGTTTATTTCCAGTTTTGACATACCAGCCGTATTGTGGTTTTCCTAAATCTGCTCCCGTTGGTTGTTTATGACCTGGCTGGGCGTCATCGTCCTGGCCTATTCTTGGAGGCTCATCGTCCCCCGAATCGTGTTTGTGGTGAATAAACGTAAAGCATGTTCGAATCCATTCATATTGGGACATTCTCAATACATGATCTACCTATAGATGATATATATATATACATAAATATATGAGAAATATATATATATATAATATGGAGGTTTCCTAAAATAGGGGTACCCCCAGTCCTCATCCCATGAAAATAGATGGGAATTTCCATGATTTGTTCCATCCAGCGAGCTTGGGGATACCCCATTTTGAGACACACCCATTTTAGGACACCACCATATGATATATATATATATATGTATATACACCCTCTGGTAAACTAACATAACTATGGAAAATCACCATTTAATGGGTAAATCCACTATAAATGGGCCATTTTCAATAGCTATGTTAAATTACCGGATGGTATATATATATATATATAATTATATATAAATACGTAGATCTATTATATCGACATTATCAACACATGATCAACACATTATGAACACATTTCCAACACATTACCCATCGATATTATCCGTTGCTGGGATCAGCAATTTTAAACAAAACCGGGACTTGACACTCAGGCCGTGTCACGCGGTTCTTCTGGGCTTCAGCCTGCTTTTGCAAGTAGAGCCTTGGCCCATGCCAGCGGGGACCCAGTTTTTTTAGTCCCACCTATTGTTTCTGATATACTTGGTGACTGATCCCACGAAGCGTAGATAGGTATAGGATTATAGGATGGTACGGGTAGGTTATAATAACCCTAGAGTTATTTCAGTGGATGAACCCTACTTATCCCACTGAAAAAAACCAGGTGTGTAATCTACTTAGGATTCGTGGCTACTTCGCCACCAAGTGGTCCATTCATGTCCATTCCATCTATTGTTTCTGAATGTTTCTGATAGATTGCTGATAAATTTCACCAACTATGAGTTCCAAACTGATAGGATTTGTATGAACTATGATGAACTTATAAGTCTTCTGGGCTCTGAGGCATTGCAAGAAATGGGCTGTTCCACCTCCAAGCAGCAAGCAATATCTGATGAATGCCACCACGGCAATGATGAAAGAACCAAAGGCCAGCGAACCCAAATGATAGCGTACGGCCCACCATACTGCCTGTCGAGTAGATCCTGGAGAGGTCCCTTAAATTTCCACACTGTGATCCAGCTGGAGGCAAGACTGTTGAAACTTCCAATTCCAAAATGCGGCTATGTTATGCTATGTTACTGTTGAAGCTTGTTGAAACTTCACGACACCTCAAGTTGACCAAACAACTCTCCTACCCATGAACACCCTAAACAAATCTAAACAATAATGAACATTTTCTGTCGCATTCTGCCAGTGATTTCCAGTCCTCTTCGGCCTTTCTCCGAATTGGGAGTAAAGAACCACGCTGCTGCCTGGCGAAACTTGCGAACTGGGCATCCATCTTTATCTCACTCTCTCTCTCTCTATACAACGTGGTGGGCCCCAGTGATGTTTGTTGGTTTGTGTTCCCATATGAAAACTATAGTTCGATATACCCTCTGGTTATTTAACATAGCCATGGAAAATCACCATTTTTAATAGGTAAACCATCTATTTCTATGGGCCATCTATACCATGGCTATGTTAGTCATAACCAGAGGGTACCATAAACCCAGCAGTCATGCCAAGGGGCAGCACCGGCAACGATGAATTGACCACAGGCGATGTTGAAGGCCTCCAATTTTGGAGGCCTTTCTCAACTGGCTGGCACTGAAACCATTTGTAGGCTACAAAAATGGGGGACCCCAAGTCAATCGTTCGTGATTTTTCTCGGTTCAAGTCGTTCAAGTAGGAAAAGTAATGGGCACCGGGTATGCCCTATTTGCAGAAACTATCAGTGAAAGGATATTGAACACCTGGTGTCTGAGAGCCACACGTTGTTCCAGAGTAACATAAAAAATGAGGCGGCAAAGCGATAGTCGAATGCGTAGCGCGGCTGCGCACACCTGCAGCTGATGCTGACTCAGTTCATCCAAGGCCCTCACTTCAAGGAACACGCGGGGCCCACATTTTGAAGCATGGCTTCTGAAAACAGGCGATTTCCCCAAATTAATACAGTTGATCATCGCATAGGCATATCATCACTTTCTGACATGACACACATTGATCTGGGCAAATGGCAGTGTGTCAAAACCTTGTACCCCCGGTGAACATCAAAATAGCTGGTAAATGGATGTTCATCCCCCTAAAAATGGTATTGATAGGTATTGATCCATACCCAAATGATCATAATTCACTAACCTGAAATGTTGGGCTCCCCATCTATTAACCATTTTTCCAGGCTTCGAGAGAACAGGCTTTGGTCGTGCCTCCAACACTGCGCCGTGCCGTTCACGATCTCGCAGTTGTCATCGTCCTGGCGCGTTTTCATCGTACGCCAGGTGTGAAACACTGGGGATTTAAACAGCAAGGGTGGTATTTCATGGGGGTTACTATGGAGTTTTATGATATAGATATGATATAGATATGATATAGATATGATGCAATTTATGTAATTATAATGATAAATTAATCCTTCCGAAGTTAGCTAAGTAGCTTTACATGGCTTTATAACTCCAGAAGCTGTTGGGTTTGTGGTAATCTATCGAGTATCAAGAATGGAGATTTATGGCGGTTTAACTCTTCATGACCAAAGTTGAACGTGCCGGATGATTCTGACCACATGCCCCCAGAAACGACCTTTCCTGTCATACAAAATTGGACTCCAAAAATCAAAACATGAAGGACGCTACATGATTGCATCATATTGCATATCCTTCTCCAACATCAAAAAATGACCTTGCTACCCTGAAAACAACGCCTCTCTGACGTTTTTGCTGGGTATTGGATATTCCCTCGTCTGTGGTAACTAACCCATTCAGCATCGTATGGCGTTCGCATTCACCAAGGTTCCTCACATGGGATGAAAGCGGGGTCTCCCCCCGATAACCATCAGAACAAGGGATAACCTTACAAGTTACAATCATCCATCAGAATTGTGTTCTTTTCCCCCTAAATCTTCAGGTACATTCAGGTACCAAAGCCAAATCATGCTGCGCCTTGTATGTAAAGCCTGTGGGCCATTTGTCAGTGCATTGGCCCGGAGTGGTCGCTGTGCCATAGGCCTACGCCGAGCTAAGGAGTATAGCTGTTGGGTTTAGACAAGTTATGTACCAACAAATATAACTCGGGGGCATCATCTGGCGAGCATCTTTGATCTGAAAAATCTTCGGCATCAAAAAAGATTGTGCCCAAAAAGCAGTGAGGAGGCCCCTTCAACCAGCGCCTCCGCATACGTCGCGAAAGTTCCCTCAGCTCTGGCAAGGTGAGCCGTTGGTCACAGGGCAAGAATAGAGATCAACATTTTGAAATAACGAAAACACATTGTACAATAGTTTTATGTTTTGTGCTGGCCAATGAACACACACACACATTTATATATATATATATCCGATTATCATATATCATCATATATACTACTAAATAAATAAATAAATAAGTAAATAAATAAAAAAAATAAATAAATGTAAGTAAATAAATAAATAAATAAATAAATAAATATATAATATATTACAATAGAACATACGTACACATATAAATCTACCCACCCCTCAGCTTTCGCCAGAAAATTGGGGATGCTAAAAACCAGGGACTGAGTCTCTGCACCTTCTTGGAGATCCAATGAGCAAATTACCGATGAATGGGACAGATGACAGATGGGGAAAACATGGAAAAAACATGGAAAAACTACAATGAATGGATTTCTTGGGGAAAATCTTCACTGGTTTTCCCATCCGATTTTCCCAGATCCTGGGGCTTTCCACTGTCAATTTTCCCAGTGAATCCATGTGACTCCCCGTGGCTCTGGCTAAGGGGCTGAGGGCGTGTAATCTTCAGGCACTTGCGACAGCAGGAAGGAGGCGAAAAAGACCCAGCTGCCCACCCAGAGAACCGCCAGGACGGCCTCTTTTTTCGGTGGTCCAAGCGGTGAATCTATGGCTGGTTGAGAATAATGATGGTTGGATGGTTGGTTAGTTACGATGATGATGATGATGATGATGATGATGTTGTTGGCAATCATCAACATGAAAATCAACCACTATCTCACTATCAAATAATTAAATGATAACCCCTGATTATTCATTGATATTGTATGATCATATGATATCTTATGCCCTAACTAATGAACATGGCAATGGAAAACTGCTTGTTTCGGCAAGGTTTTACTATTAAACAAGGGGAGTTCTCCATGTTAGACTACCACAGAGTATGATATCATGGCTGATGGTCATCGCTATCCTTCAGGCATCATCAAGGCATATGATCTAATGATCCACCAGAAAAAAACAGCCCCGAATCCTAATAACCATCATTCCGATGTCGCAGTCAGAAACTGATGACACTTCCAAGTTGAAAGAGTAAGCGAATGGAAAAGTATGGCAAACATTGGCAAACCATGACAATGCCTTCAATCATGATGAATCTTCTAGAGATCGTATAGCAGATTTAAGACAGCCATCTGAACATTTCCCAACCCCCTTGTCGTCACTTGTCGTCCCTTGATACTGGCTGCTAAATTTCATAAGGGGCTCCAAGTTTGGGTCACGGTCACAACGTTGCATCATACCATCAACCAAACCAACCATCAAGGGATGCATTGTCACTGCATGTTGACACCTCCATTTTGCGATCGCCACTTCACTGGTGCATACCTTACTCCCAGACCTTCATCAATTCTCAGATTATCCCAAATATGCTTGAGTCTGTTTCTTACGTTCATTGAAACTATCAACATAACATTCCCCTCCATTCTTTATTGGTTATAAAACATCTAGAAAGGCACTAACATCTTCCCCGCTTCGATGTTTCACCACCAGAAAGCAACTCCGCCACCTGAATCAACGGCACCAGCAGCAGCGTGGGGTTGCCTGCCTTGGAGTGGTGCCGGTGTTGGTGTATAACCTCATCTACTGTAACTATAGCTAAATGATGCTAAATGCTATAATTACCATAAAGTCCATTTGTCCCATCCAATCTAGCTATAGAATAATTGTTATTATGCTTGTTTTTAATCCCATCTATCTATCATTGATTACCCAATCCCCCTAATTGGGGATATCCCGAATATTTTCCCATGTGTTTCCTGCCATCAAAATCACGTGCCAGTCCGAGGAACGACGAAGATGGCGGCCACTTTGTTGATGGCGATGGCTTCGCGAATGCGGCTGCAGAAGCAAAGGATCAAAAACCTCTGAGGGGCCGCAGGGATCTTCAGGTTTAGAAGTCCGAGAGTGGTACCCCCTGGTACGATCCAGTATTGAAATTTGGTCCGATTTATAGATCGTGAACCTATGAAACATGGTGATTTTCAATGGTCATGTTAGTTTACCAGAGGGTAGCTATTGTAAGTCATAATAGCCCATAAGCCATCATAACCTACCCATGAAACCAACAGTTATTGGATGATATTGGAGTTATGTTTATGTGTATGAACTTGCCTATGGGACAGCCACCAGTCACTAGAAGGAACCCATAGGTGACCCCCTCATCCAAACACTTTCCGAACCAATCTGGAACGAACGAATGCCAAAATGAGGTTTCTTCCTATAAGTTGCTTTAAAGACCTCATTCAGTGTACGTATAATAAATATATATATATATATAATATCCGTGTGTGTGTGTCATAATTATTCCCCCCAAAACAACAGTTAACCATAAGCTATCATCCAACTTAGCTATCGTTTTGGGGCATCACATTGTATCCACCACCTGCAGAGAGATCAGAGAGGTCCAAGGAACAGGTACAATGCACCGATCACCCAACTCGTGTAGGCCGCATACCTGAGGACCCACTCGACACGTTCCCATGTTTTGTCATCATCATTTTTTGCGACAAGCACAAATGCTCCAATTACCCTCTGGTAAACTAACATAACTGTAACTATGGAAAATCACCATTTTTTATGGGACAATCCACTATAAATCACAATTTTCAATAGCTATGTTAGCTTATCAGAGGGTAAGATATTTGTTTCATATATCCCCCTTAAAACATGACTCAAACATGTCCGCGGCGATGCCGGGTGACTCCAGGATTTGTCGAACGGTCTCATCAGGGACAGCAAAGCCTGGACAGCGCAGGGTCAGCGTGTCCAGATCCATTCCCGTAACCCCAGGCGGCTCACAAATTGCCACCAGCACTAATTACCCTTAAGGCCTTCAGGTCAACAAACAAAAAAAAACAAGATCCAAAAGTCAGCAAATAACCCAGGTCAACAAACCCAAAAAGAAAAAGGTCTAAACAACCTTAAAGCCAACTCCACCAAACGTTCGACCCCGCGCCGCAACCTCCCCAACCCCCTCGCCCCCATCGCGGATCCAGGCACCATTGCGGCAGGCGGGGCGCAAAACGCCAATGGGTTGACACTCTTGCCACGTGACCTCGCTATCCGAGGTAAAACACCAAATCGTCGCCGCCTGGCCGGGGCTGCTTGGTGAGGTGAATATCCCTGATGCATCCTGATGCTCCATATCCTCAAAAGGATTGAACAGTAAAATCCTACTAAATTAGTGATAGATTACTTATCTAGACTTGTCAGTCTTTTTACCGGGCTGCTGTATGGTGTATTTACCTACATTTGGATGGTTTTTGGGGTAAATGTTGGTCAATATTGCAAACATGGAGCATAGCATATGTGCATACCATCTCACAGGAAATATCCAACAATTGGATGAATCCAGACTGTCTGTCAAGGAACGAGCTGCGCGTAGACTTTACCTATGCATGTATGACATATGTATACCAAAAAATATGTATATCAATGAATATGTAAATATTTATGTGTATATATATATAAGTATGTATATGTATATGTATATGTATATATGTATATGTATGTGTATATATGTATATGTATATATATATATATATATGTATGTAAGTATGTAAGTATGTAAGTATGTATACGTATATGTATATGTATATGTATATGTATATGTATATGTATATGTATATGTATATGTATATGTATATGTATATGTATATAAATCCGCCCGCACCGAAGGTGCTGGGGCGTGATCTTCCGGATGGCACTCGTAAAAGGTTACAGGTTTACCTGGGGGGGGGGGGCCCCATTTTT
>Ga0126342_10003055_pt1 | contig 27181 bp, 23 predicted proteins | sample Cyp1metagenome_FD_92528 | JGI IMG/M metagenome (GOLD analysis project Ga0126342, IMG submission 92528) | Coral microbial communities from Lord Howe Island, Old Settlement Bay, Australia - Cyphastrea 1 metagenome | ecosystem: Host-associated > Invertebrates > Cnidaria > Coral ... | reverse complement strand
ATGGTCCAGCCCATTTCCCTACAAAACCAGAAACATCCGACAAAATCTAAACCATGGCCTTAAACTCCTGAAAACCAAAATTCTACAAAACCAGAAACATCCAAAAAGTAATCCCAAATATCAGCCCAAAAATGGCCTCCTACAAAGTCTCAATCAGCTTGAGGAGCATTCAAAATACCATCACATAACTCTCAAAAAAATGGTTTGTTTCAAACGTCAACGTGCTAGATTTTGTAGGGGGAATAGGTGGGCCTATTTTTTTTTGGTGATTTATGGTGATTTATGCTGATTTATGTTGATTTATGTCGATTTAGTATGATTTATGTGTATTTGATATGTTTGTGGATACAATGGGTGTGTTTAATATTACGGAGGTGGAGTTAGACATATTTATCTGGTTGTTAAGGCTCTAGAAGGTGGGCCCCAGTTATGTTTGTTGGTATATATATAAACTGGTTCGGTGCATCCTCCATAGGCCCTAGTTAACCAAGACTCTAAGTCAACTTTACTATTTAGGGTGCCCCATGTTGCATGGTTTTTCAAGTGACAAAGATTTGTATGAATATATGGGTGTGTCTGAAAATGGGGGATACCCACAAATCGCCACTTTAACCGGGAACATTGAACATTATGATAATCCTTTGGGTTTCAGGGTAGCCTATTTTCAAACAATTCCATATGATGATATGATGATTTATGTGAATACTTGCAAATCCAGCAAAAAAAACACCTGACAAGACTCTGATGTTTCAAAGCACCCTGATGGAATCATCCAGTTTTGTACGTGCGGAAAAATGGGACTCCCATTCCCGTAGTACTCAGTTACTCCATGTTAATGTCAACCCCGGATTAATAAACCATGGTTTATTAATTAGGGGGGGTACTCCTCCAATAGTCATTTCATCTAATACTTATTTATGGTACCCTCCCAATTATATAAACAATCGTTTGGGTGTTATTAATCCAGGGCTGACATTATTATGGGAAAGGTCCCATCATGGGAGTCCCACGAATCCCATGGGAGTCCCGAGGCTTTATGGCTGGTATCATCTATAGCCCTAAAGCTAATAAAGCAACGAAGATCACGCAGGAGCATCCCGCGTTGACCCAGAGATGTGGAGCAACTACTTGGCAGATCCACTTAGAAAGTGATGAATAAACCCTATAATATTCTATAATGGTAAGCCTATAATACCCACTTAGTAACCCTATAACATTTAACATCCACTTAGTAACCCTAAAATACCCTATATCGAGTAAGTCCCCAAGTGGCTTGTCCGATTTATGGAGAAACTGCGCCCCCACCACTTTCGAGCCGTTGGATGACTTCCTGTCTTGGAACGTTGCGAGTAGAGGACAGGGTAGTAAGAGCTCAGGATTTTGAAGGCCACCAACATCCAAACCTCAGTTGTCCATAGATGGCGACTGACCGTGTCCAGGAAAAATGGTCTGCGTAATGTCCTGGGTGAATAAACCACTAGGCTGTTTAATTGTGGGGGGTACCATTTTAGTAACCAATTATCACTACGTATTTTAGGGGAACAACCAAATTGATCAACCAGGGTTTATTGATTCGCGGTTGACATTGTACAACAATTCGATAAACAGAACTCTCAGCCATCCATGCATCACGACAAGTCACCTCTCCTATAGCTCCCTATCTTTGAAACTTCCGCCACCGCCTTGTACGGTACTACTTAGCCAAAAACAAACCACTGACCTACTCAACCAAGGTTGACCTCGACATTTGGCACCACGACGTCGTTTACCTCTGGCCAAGGAACACTGACGGTCAGGGTAAAGACCACGGTGCTCAGAAGTTCTAAGGTATCACCTTAGGCCGACGAAAAACGCTGGGATGATGCTTGAAGCATCCAACATTTTCAGGATGTTAACCCAGGATGAACCTAGGATTCATTGAGTCACAGTTTATGAAGGGGATGGGTACACATTTTGATAGGCATTTATCATCATTTATCACCCATTTGGGGGATATCCCAACCTTGACCTCCATGGAATCTGCGCTCGAGCTTGGGATATCCCCAACCTTTTGGGGGTTTCAGATGTTTAAGTTGGGTAGATCACAAGGTCGACCAATTTTCCACCAGTGGCTATCCTTCAGCTGACTAGACTGGGTTGGAGCAACCCTGTGGTTCCAAGGCAAACATCTGTGAAACCACCAGGAAATGATTCTGAAGACTCTCACTTGAAGCAGGGGAAGTTTTCAATAATGTTCCACTGGACCACAGCCAATACCTGAACCAAACTGCTGATGCCAACGGTAGGTGTGGTGAGTTCAGAGGCAGCACGTGCTGGACCCAAATCCGACCAAAGGGGATGGAACATAACAAATCTGTGAAACCAAAAACAGCAACCGAGCCCTGACAAATACCCATCCCATCTTATTATGCTGGTTGGTTCATATGTACCCCTGTTGTGAAATATAACTATCTCTGACAAGTCACTTCACAACAAGTAAGTCACTACAACAACCACTCAACCGGGGTATGTTGAATGTCCATCCCTTGGCACCATCTCAGCATTCTCAGCCAAGCTGACCATTGCCATCCATCTTCACTCGCATCACATCCACAGAAGAGACATTGCCTCCCCGAAACATCAGCTGGCAGCAATAATCCTATAAGGTGCTGCTCCCCTAGACATCAAGTTGACATATCATAAAGCTCGACATATCATAAGCTTATATCATATCAGTGTTTAATAGGGGAGCAGCTGCTTAATATATAAGTTATGACAGTTATATAGCTATTAAACCAGCAATAACTATAAACTGTGTTTAATAGTTCGACATATCATAAAGCTTATATCTGTGTCAGTTAAAAAGCAACTCTTCGCAATTTAGTTCACTGGAGCCCCAGCTCAAACAAGGCCAACAACCAGCAACAGCAGCTGTAGGCTGTAGGCTTCAAGAACGCAGCTGATTTGCAGCTTTGTAAGTCTCTGTAATGGTTCTTCAGATCATTCCTGTGTATATATACATATACATATTTGCCAATATATATGTATATAATATAACAAAAATTATCAAATTATATCAATGTGTGCGGAAAAATGGTTCTGCTAAATGGTCCTGCTAAATGGTCATCATTGTCATCATGAAAACACATCCATGGGTCCAACAAGAAGCATATTGAAATTGTATGAAATTGTACAGGCAAAGTGGCTACCTTTTGCCTAACCTTTCTCGAGGCGCTCCCGTGTCGCTTTCTTGTACAGCCCCACAGACTCAACTCTGGTTTCCTCACATTCCACGACTGGAAAATCTCCTAATGGATCATTGGTGTACTGAGAAAACGGAGCTTGCAAACACGGGGCAAAAGCAAAGGAATCAAAATGGACCATCAGCACCCTCTTCATCGAGAATATCATCCTGAAATCGGATGATGACTCCCCAATCCCCCTACGACGGCCAATTTGGGATGAATTCCTCGATCTCTGCAAAATGCGCAATTGACCCCTATGGATTTGCCAGCAAGTTGTGTATACACACCTCAAACGCAGATCTAACCTCAGCAAACACCAAAAAATTCTATCCTTCATCCAGCTTGAAATGGTGGACTGTCCTGTGTGTGTGTGTGCCTCCAGTTTCGGCAAGTTTGTTGGAGAAAATCTTCATAAGCGGTGACGGTTTCCAAATTTTGATACAACCCCGCAACAAAAACTTAGACATTCTGCCAAAATCTATCCACAACGCAAACAAACAGAAAACATTGGACTACCCTCCCGCAATCAGCATGATCAGCTCCATGACTTGCTGAACATATCACAGAAAAGTCGATGATTTTCCCATGAACACCTCCATTTTGGGATGTCTGGACGATACGATCCGCGCGCTCTTGGCAACGCAGCTGGTTATCCCATGTTTATTTGTTGAATTTCAATGGTTTTGATGAACTCTCAACTTCTGCTCAATATGGTGAACAAAAGCAACTTCTGTTTGTTGAAACCCAGGGATTTTCTTGGCAAAATTCCGTTGTGCCATTTGCTCTCAATGTTTATTTGTTGAAACCACTCATGAACTGCCTTTTTTTTGTTTTATCCTTGTCAAATCCACCCTTTTCATCCGCAGTTTTTTTGTGGCCTTGAAGCTGATCGATGGAATGGGTGACGTTCGCCAACTCATTTGAAAGCTTCGCACCTGAGAAAATGGATGATGAATTGCTGATGTGCTGAATAATATGAGGATAATTATGAAAAATAAAATTATATACAATCGTTCTTATCTTATACTCGTCATATTTCATGATATGTTGATTTTCATAATGATTGACTATTATATAATTGGATATATATATATATATATAGGTATATAGTCTGCGAAATATATGTTAATGTGTTGGATATTATGTTGATATCCAGGAAAACTGCGCGAGGAAAAACTGTTCTAGTATGACGATTTTCTTTGGCACTAGCAGGTGGGATATCATATAATAACCGTTTGAGACGTCAATCCACGGGGGACCCGGGACCCGTGTAGCTCACACCAAAATAGCTGGGATTTGTGGCCATTCGCGCAAAAATGGTATAAACATGGTATGAACATGGTATAAACATGGTGAAAAAATGGTGAGCACATGATATAAACATGGTATAAGTAATCCATAGCCAGGCTTTGACTAATTCTCGGGTCCTCTTGTCCCCTTGGGCGAATGGAAGGAACAGAATCCAAGCACGAATCCATTTCGGTCCACCAGGGATGAGTCCATTGTTCATGATGGATTGGTTTAAGGGAAAATTAAGCTGGAAAGCCCCCTAAATTTCATGGGAAATTCGATGGTTTCCGGTTAAGATGTTCCCAAGAAAACCAATCCATTCAATGGCCACTTCAGGTACCTAAATCGGAGGTACCTACCATATAAAAGGGCTATGTAAGGGGATGTACACCCAAATGTGGCTTTATATGGTACAGTACCTCCGTTTTAGGACCATCCTGGAATTCCCATTGCTCCATTGAATTGTTCATTGCGGAAGGTGGGCTTCATGATTTGCACCCAGCATGCCCGACATTCCGCACTTAAAAAATGAAGCCTCTCCTTGCCCAGTTTCCAGTTTTCAAAAGCATTCGCATTGCCAAATGGCAAGGATAAAAACATGGCAGGAAAGCCCTATATTTACGGTTTGAACATGTTGTTTTCCTTCAAATTTCCCAGGACATGTTCTTATGTTTTGTTAGTGGCTCCCGATAGAAACACCACAATTCAGCAGTTTCCAAAACCTACAAGGCGCTGCTCCCAAAGTTATAAGTTGCTTTGTAAAGCCGGTTAACTATAAATCCTATAGTTAACCCATAGTTAACTCGCTTTACAAACCAACTATTATAAAAGTTGTATATATATATAATACCATAAAGCCTAGACAATATATCCCATATAATAGTGATATACAAATTATATACCAACCATCATATATATATATATATTTGAATAATATATTGGAGTAGTGTCAGTTGTATCCCAACTTTTCACAACAGTTGGCTGGGGCTACCGGGCCGTCTACCGGGCCGTGGTTGGCACGGTAGTGGCCTGGCCGTGATAGCGGGTGAAGCAATTCACAGACTTTCGCATGGGAGTTGAATCAAAAAAAGTATGAAATCTATTGACCAAAGCAGGAACTGATACTGGAAAAAGATTTGTCCTTGGTATCTTGGAAAACAAAAAGGAAAACTTGTGAGATTTTCCTGGATCATCATGGATCGAAGTGGCTGGAAATACTTGCAACATCTTGCCACAAAAGAGACATGTCATCATGTTTCAAGTTACACTATGGATCCCCAAAACAAGGCTCAAACGCTTTCCATTTCGGGGTCAAACAAATTGACCCATTCAGCAAGGTGGCTCGTTCAACATTGTAAAAACATCCAAACATGCCTTCAACAAAGCAGGAAAAACATGTAAACTGTGTTTACATCAGTACCTTTAGACATACCCAACTGACGCAGCATGATCAAGCATTGCAAATTCTTTTGGTTGGATGCTCTGAGTCGGTTCCGTACAGTAATGTTCCATATTTATTTTTGTGAAACAAATCCCAATTCTTGCCAATTCAACTTCCATGTGATTATGGATCTGAAGTCTGAAGTTATAAATCCCACAAAATCCCAAATAGTCGGGAAACATTTAGAACTTCTAGCAAAATAATTTGGTTGGTGGTTTCAACGCCTCTGAAAAATATGAAAGTCATTTGGGATGATTATTCCCAATATATGGAAACAATGTTCCAAACCACCAAACAGTAATGATCCCGTATTAAACAAAATACACCGATCGGACTTCTGTGGAAAACCTCGCTGGCACTGAACTGAGCTAATGATCAAGGCCCCGGTCCGTCGAATTCTCGAATTCCGAGGGAGTCGACTCCTTCAACAGTCTGGGTAAATTGTACTAATTCTACGGAAAATAAGAATACAAAAATGGGATAATAGTGCGGATATGTGGGGATTTGGTCATGTTTGGCCCATTTGTAGAATTTGTATAGATGATTTATTAAACATGATGTGGTAATGTTTGGCCGCATTTATTTTTTCTATCAATGATTTACCTTTCAACCACAGCGGCGATGTTAAATTGCCAAAAAGTACTTGATACTTTACTAAAACACCCATATCATACAAAGGTCATTTTTCACTCACTTTGTCACTACAACCCAGCACAAGCGCAAGCAGCGCCTGTCTGTGTGGCATTGGTTTCACTTCGCAGCAAGGACGCATCTGACACAGGTTGAATTGTGGTGACACGAATTTGTTTGGAAATTGAACCAACATCCGCGCTTGCAAGGAATAAATTACACACATTGATATTAATACCGACAGATAGATAAATAGATAGATAGATAGATAGATAGAAATATAAAACCATACATGTATATATATATATATTAATATGCATATGATGCAAAAAAATGTTGTGCAACATATCAGGTAAATGTGCGTAAAATCAGTCCACAAGACACCATTCAAATCACCAATTGCCAAGTGTCTCCTATCCAACGTGCAAAAAAAATACCGTCCCTGACAGGGAAAATCCGTCGGATATTGGAATTGGGGGGCACTGTGCTCGTGAATGTGATTGTGCGATATTGTGCGCACACATGAATATATTTATAACATATATTTTCATGAATTTCATGTCTTTATGATCTTTATGTATTGCATGAGCAGTTTGTTGCGTCAACACATCCAGAAAATGTGCGTTTCCAACAAAACGATAACAGCAGTAAAACCAAACCGAATTGACCACCTGGGGTGTTGAGAACCCTATTGTGGATGGAACGAAACATTTTCAAATGCAGTGAAACAAAACATTTCAGATCCACAAGAATGAGCCAGGGCAGGGCAGGGCACACAACGCCAATAACGATTTCGAACACATACCAAATAATATTGGCAACTAAATGACAACAAAATCAAATTGAACACAATGAAACTGCCGCTGAAACACACTGGGAAAATAACTCCGGAAAATGTTCTTCACGACCTGCTGGTAAATTTGAAGGTCTCAAGTCTCAATGTCAAAAGGCTGAAAAAAACATTTGTTTCTATTTTGCCTTCGCGCCATTTTGCCAGCCAAGGCACGCAAGTGTTCTTTTGTTGACAGCAAAGACCCATCTGGAAACACCTGCGGCATTTTTTTTGTAGTTGCTGGGCTTCAACTGTGGCAAACAAAAATATTGAAATAAACGAAACTAGCCCGTCCCCTTTGTTCAGGAATCAATATCTGCAGGCCGGTCGAAAATTCCAGTTGCAAAATTCAACCGTTCTTTCCATATATTGCCAAACAAAAAAAACCGTCACTGATATGATTGGGTTCTGTTTGGTTTGTTTATTTGGCTTTATTTTGTTTTGCTTTAGGGCTACAGTTTGTTTTGTTTTGTTCTGTTTTACACCAGCTTCGAAAGGAAGTTGTTCATGAGAGCAATCTTGTCGCAAGTCTACCCCAGAGTTAATCAACCACTGAGCAAAAAAACGACACCAGCAAATCTGCCCTTTTCGTATCTTGGGTCGCCCCGTTGGTGTTTCAAATGTGGTCAGCTGATTGTCTTGAAAGGCCCGTGGTCTCTAACATGCAATGGACCGTGCACGAGCAATCTTAAAAGCTACCAAGGATTCCCCCATTGGATAATTATATTCCACAGTGTAAAAGTTTGTTTCAGGTAGTATAATCCACTAGAATCATCACCAGGGTTTTGAGCGCTGTTCATCTGAAGATGACAAGTGCCAAGCAAACATGCCGGCGTGCCTGCCACTGCCGATGGTTGGGATTGATTGCCGCAGCGAAGCACCTGGGAGCTGCTGCCGCTCACGGGGGAAGGGGGGGCGCTGAGCGCCAACATTTTGCGGCCCCAAGGCGCTGACCTGCGAGGCTTGTGAGTCATTCCGAGTAGTCCAGGCTGCAGCGAACCCTGCCAATGCACAAGTAATACTGCCAATGCATATGAGTCGTAGAATACACATCACGTTTTTTTGAATGCTCCCAGCAGGTGGTTTGACACCCCATGTGATGCCATGTCCTTCAGGTGAGTCAAACTTTCCAATTGAGAAGAAATAATTGTATAACCCCCAAAAGCAAGATCAAACAAGTAGAACAATGATCTATCATATCTATCATGTTGAGAAACTCTATCTGTAGCTCATTGTAGCTCCTTCGCTCCTTCCATTTTGTTTCGGAAATATGAGTCTCTCTCTCTCTCTCTCTCTCGAGCTGGCCGCAGCTAAACATGATAAAGTTGGATGATTTGACTCGTCCCACGTTAATCCTCAACCTGACTGGCTCATTGTTCCCCAGTGAAACGCCAGTCAGAAATCCAGCATGAAACCTGCGTGGATGCTCCAAGGTGGTTCCCCTAGTCCTAGTTTAATAGCTATGTACCCTCTGGTAAACGTTAACATAGCTATTGAAAATGGTCCATTTAGTTCGTTGATTTACCTATCAAAGATTGTGATTTTCCATAGTTATGTACAGTAAACGTTTACCGGAGGGTAAACCTCCATTTTCCTATGGTTTTCCTATGGTTTTCCTATGGTTTTCCTATCCTTTTCCTATGGTTATACCACTTCACATCCACTTCACCAACACTTCACCGAGAGACCTTTCAAGCAGCGATTTTTTTTTTCGGATCCGAGGATTCGATTCGTGGAGTGGCAGATACCCAGTGGACGATCTTTTTTTTATGGGTATCCATATATCATTAATTGGGATATATACCCATATTACATCCCAATAATAATATATAATATCCCCCATAATATATGGATATAATATATAATATACCCATTTATTTCCATATTATTGGGATATTATATATTATTAAAATGGGATTATATCCATATATTATTATACCCATTTATATATTATATCCATATATTATGGGATATTATTAAAAGGGATAGAAGATACCCATCATTAAAAAAAATAGAAGATACTTATTATACATAAGATATATCATATATAAGATACCCATATGGCCATATATCATTAATATATCCCAATAATAAGATATAATAAGCCAATCCCATTGCCGGTATTTTCATATATATTCATATATCATTCAAAACATCCCAATACTTGGAGGATCATATATATCCCAATAGTAACTTCTTGGTGGTTTCAACCTACCCCTCTGAAAAATCATGGTTCGTGAGTTCGTCAGTTGGGATGATGACTCCATTCCGAACCCATGACGGATCCATGGTGCTGGTATATATGCTAACATGAATGGGGTATATTGATGGGATTCATGTTACCATATATAGCAGCATACATGGATCATACATGGATCCTATGGGCAAGTCATATGGGAGAATCATCCAGCCATGTTCCAGTCACCAACCAGACTAAGTGGGATGATCCCCAAAGTACCCTGAGGGCATCCCGAATGCAACATCTCAATCCCCCAAGGGTTACCACCTTTAAACACAGCCCATCTTTTGACACAAGAATCTTGTTGGTTGGTTTTGGAGTGCGAAATGGGTCTATTTGGAAGTGGGACTTTTTTTGACATATATCACGTATATCACACATATCACATAGATAGATGGATGGATAGATGGATTGATAGATGGATTGATTTGACTTGACTTAGGTTCATTTGACTTGATTGATTTCAACTGAACAAATCAGATGTTATAGATAGACAGACAGACACACACAGACAAATGGTGATTTCATAAAATAGGGGTACCCCAAACCATCCATTTTAATAGGATTTTCCATTGTAAACCATGCATTTTTGGAATCTCCCATTTTAGGAAACCCCAAATAGAGAGATATCGTATACTATCGTATAACATCTTCACATTTACATCTTAACACCACACATCGCCTTATGAAACAGCGAAGCGCTGGTCACCTAGAAGCGGTGTTTGACATTACTTCGTACAATTGGTTTTATATGTTTCTATGACTTCCTAAGCCCCTTAGGTGGCTGATCTCAAAAAAGTGTTTCAAGTTATAAAAGCATTGTTACGAAGCAGCTACTAAGTGGGACGATCCTCCTTGAAAAACGCTGGAAAAAACGCTTGGACACCCGGTTGTTGGTGTCAGCAGGTCCCGAATCTACTGGAAGATGTTTGTCGGGATTCTTGGGTTCATCTTTGTGGCCTACACCAAATCATGTACATACCGTAATATAGTGTCTTGCAGAAAGAAGTAAATAAACAAAAAAGTCATGAAATTTAGTACATAAATAGTTAGTTTGATACATGCATATTGCATAAACTCATATATATATATATTATACATATGCATATATATATAGAGAGAGAGAGCAACCACTATAAATATGGAAAAAAACATCCTACTAAAATCGTGATAATCTATTGTTGATCTTTCTGGTGCTTTATATATACACATATACACAGAGGGTGTTACACCTTGGGCACCATCTTTTTGGCTGACACCGGCAGACTGGCAAAACCCCAGGGATGATATGAGGAACTTTTTTTTGGGGTCATATGGCAAGATAATGACAACATATGAAAACAATGGTACCCTCTGGTAATTTAACATAGCTATGGAAAATCACCATTTTTAATGGGAAAATCCACTATATATGGTCATTTTCAATAGCTATGTTAAATTACCAGAGGGTAAACTTTAAGTGAAACAAGAGGGGAAAATAGTGGTGAACTAGTAGATTTAAGATTTATATTCTAGGTTTTGGTGGGCGATGATTTAGCAATGGAAATAACGCCAAGGGTACTATAACGTGCCCAATTTATAATGATCAGTACAGTATACAATCGGATTCTCAGCCCATGCAGTACGCGAATTTTTCCCGACATATGAAATGAAGGGTAGCACATAACCCCAAAAATCATCGGCCAACAACATATCAATCATTCTCCATGTTGATGGTTAGAACCAATTAGGTGACGTTTCTATTTCATTTGGAAGTTTTCTAAACTAGGGGTACCCCAAATCATCCATTTTAGTAGGATTTTCCATTGTAAACCATCCATTTGGGGGTACCCTCATTGAAGGAAACCCCCATTTGAATTTAAATCATATCAAACTCAGTTTTTTGAAACTGCTCGACTGCAGTGCTCGTCAGGATGCAACGAGACATGTCAAGCTGGGGATGAACGAAAGAGAAAGGTAACACACAGCTGCTAAATCATAGATATATAATCACATGGCCACTCTTAGATACCCTGCAGAAAAAATCTTAGCTGGTTACTGTTAGTAGATAATCCCAGTGGTACCAAAAGACTAAAGGATTAAAGTACCCATCCAAAACGAGGTTTAGCCTAGACACAAAAACAACGTGTCTAAGATTGACAACTCTTTTGTAACCATTGTAGGTAGACCGCATGCAGAATGTCACAGAATGTCACAGATTTAGCTGGGATGGATGCACATCCAGTTCTGATCTATTCTTGGGCTTCCCACATTTACCACCCACTTGAAATTGGTAAATACCAAATGGCCCAAGTGGCGCTTCTTTCCTATATCATAATTGTAGCACTCATACATCACCTATGATTTAGTTACTAACTGGATTACGACCATGTATAGCTCATACACATATTTGTTTTTTGGAGACATGACTACCAAACGGTTTGTCTGAACATAGGATACCACCACAATTCAACGCTCTTTCATATCTTTTCCCGTTTTCAAATTGGCCAAAGAACAGGGATAGCTGCAGCATTTTCAGACGCATCGAAGTTACGTGGTGATCCCGTTCCCGATGACCAAAGCCGGCCATGGTGAAATCGCGTAAGGATCCGAAAATTCTGCTAATCCCCAAAAAGATATATAGTTATAATATGTTATAATTATATAAATTTAAAGTAAAATCCGAATGAAAGACTGCTAATTTACAGTTCCATCTTTTTGGGAGTTACTATATATGAGAAAGATCGTCATGAACTCATGTGTACCCTCTGGTAATTCAAGATGGCTATCATTTGGTTCTTTGATTTACCTATTATATAGCCGCCGGCAAACAAACATAGCTATGCAAATCATAATTTTGGTAGATCAATAATCTAAAAAGGAGTCATTTTGCATAGCTATGTTAGTTTACTGGAAGGTAAATATGGTGATTTTCCAGTTCGCAAACTCTTAGTTTGGCAGAGGGTGTACTGGGCATGGCTGGGGGGAGCATCCCACTTAGTCAATGGGTTATACCCCCAGTTATATATGGAATATCTCCATTTATACATATTTATACCCTCTGGTAAACTAACATAACAATAACATAACTATGGAAAATAACAATTTTAAATGGGGAAATCAACGAACTGAACAACCATTTTCAATAGCTATGTAAAGGTTTACCAGAGGTATCTGGGATGAAATATGGGTCATGGCTTATAAACCACTTAGGGTTCTCGGGACACTCATCCTGCCATTCAGCCCAGGGGCAGGCCGAGGTCAACGGTGATCACGGTGACCCGGGTCCACTGCATGGTGCCTGAGACAACCCCAGCCATGCCCCAAAAATGGAGCTCTTATTGGGAACAGCATCACACTCAATGCTGGATTTTCATAGATTTTCCAGCTAAACATGTTTGCCGGAGGGTAAGTTGGTGACATCCCCCATAAAATCCATAAACCTAAGTTAACCAAGTTATGCGCGTCAACTTAGCTATCTAGGGCTTCACCTCGAAATACAATAAAACAGATATGTTCATGTCCGAATATTCGATGACATGTATTGCAAAAAAAACATTTAATAGTTTTGGTCAGGCTGGCCAGTGTGCCGTATTTCAACGGAAATCTTCATCAGTTCATCTCAACGAACGGAGTATATTGCCAAGGCATAAGCCGCAAAAGTCGGTATGGCAGCATGTCTTGGTAAGTTGATTCCTCCCGTTCCATCTTTCCGTGAAATTGATCAGACGGCATTGAGTGAATCATCCAACTGCTGCAAAAGGACGTCTCCCAGTATATGCACAATACACTGCAGGTCGCGATACACCCAAAGGTGAACATTTCCTGAACAGGAAGCACTTGTCCGGAGACTTCCGTTTCACAACGTTTCGAAGTGTCTGTCGCAAATTGTAAAGTCAGGAACCATCGCCAACGCATGGCGAGACTGGATCCAGAGTAGGACGGGAACCTGTCCGCCAAACTTTTTGACGAACTCTTCAACCGTCCTTCGGATTTGTTCATGATTTCAACCGCAGCGCGGTAATTCGGGTCATTAATGGTCATTACCCGCCTTCTTCCTGACCCATAGGCATGCCTCCTTGGGTTCTTCCTCCTCCATATCACGAAGCCAGCGCGAGGGAGAATACCCACTCCACGCATTTTCGATGATCTTCCACCCTGAATTCTGTTCTCGTGGGGACAGGAGCAAGAAGGCTATTCTTCTGGCTTTCAAGTACTGTGTGGCTTCCTCGAACACCACAAGACTTCCCGTCGCCATCCTTGCAAAGGTTTCTCCAATCCGTCAAGGATCCTGTGGGGAATCTCCTCCTCAAGCAAACCAGCGTACCTCTCAGGACACACAAGTAGCGTCCGGTAACCGTTCCCCCGCAACCTCTGCAGTGCCGTATTCACCCCCTTCGCGCAAAAGACGGGGTTGAAGTACCTCTCAGGCCACCTTGTGGAAGTTCCAGATCCTCTTCAGTACACATCTCAGAAAAAAAAATCAGCAATGAGGTCCTCCAAAAAATCCACTCGTGAGTTTTAATTAGAATTTAGATATTGTAATGCGTTGTAATGTGTTACAATGTTACAATATATTGTAACGTATTGCATGTCTTAAGTTCATATCAGTGGGCATCAATACAGCAATCTGTGGCGCTATAGTGAGATCCATCTCAGCATGTATCGCCATAAAAATCATGGTGAATCTTAGATACTTGCCAAAAAGTATGTTTTTATTAGCTGGCTAGTAAATTTTACCATTGATAGCAACAGATTCAAGTACTAAAGTTTCTAACCAAGGTTGACCCAGGAATTTTGATAGCGAACATCATGATAAAACCATCAAATTCTGGGGTATTCTCTTTTCAGACAACGCCAATTTTCTGAAAAGGAAACTGACATGCAGATATCAAAGTACCTGCATGTACGATTCCAAATATCATCTTGGTGTGCTGGATATTCATCAACACTGGTTTTTTTTGAAGTACATGTCAGCGCACATATCACTAATAAAGGACATACTCTATGTATCGCATGTACATCTGATAAAAAAACGGGTGATTTTGTTGGCTATTACGTAAATGATCTGGGATATTGGTCATGTAGATCTAAACGAAGATGTTCGTCATAAAAACGTTGGGGAAATATACACCACACGCTCATTTCAACAAAACCAGTGATACACTCAGCAACAAATCAATTTGCTCGGAAGCTCACATGAGAGAAAAAAACACCGGCATTGACGATCTCCATTTGACGTTCAATTTCACATGCTCCATGTGACGCCCAAATGGCTGAAATTTGTGCCAAATCCCCGAGGTATACTATGCGAGGATGGTAGTGGAGTTAAACAAGAACAGTTTTTTTCATAATTTCTTCATATTTTTTGCATATTTAATGGTCGTGGGTAATAAACTCTTGGGGTAAATTTTCGGGGATTTAACTACAACTGCTTGGTGGTTTTAACCATCTTGAAACATATGAAAGTCATTGGGAAGGATGACATCCCATATATGAAACGGAAAATAAAATATATTTGAAACCACCGACCTGTATAAACATGCGGCTCCCTGTTCTTGTCGCAATTTAATTTCAAATATTGATGGCTTCAAGATACCACATGTTTGTCATTGTTTAATGTTTAATTCTGCAGAGAAAATCCCATTTGCTAACTCGCTGTTCTGTAATTATATTCATGTACAGGGGTTCACTACCCCTAGAAAGGGAACAGTCCGTCTAGGATGTGAAAAAGATTGTGTTTTTCACCATAATTTCATAATACCCTCTGGTAAACATTTACATAGCTATTGAACATGGCCATAGAAATAGTGGATTCTCCCATTAAAAATAGTGAATTTCCATAGTTATGTTAATTTACCAGAGGGTAGTTCATCTATTTTTTCCAGGTTTCCAGCTTTTCGTTCCATTTCTGGAAGACTTGCATCCGAATTCACCTGACAAAAATCAGCCATTTGGAGTTTTTTTTCGCCATAGTTCAGCATGATTTCTGGTGAGGTTGCTCCAGCTGCTCCAATTATATCGACTGCTTGGTGGTTTTTCGCCACCCTTCTGAAAAATGATGGAGTTCGTCAGTTGGGATGATGAAAGTCCCAATATATGGAAAACCATCTTGAAAATTGTTATTTCTAACCTGGTTGGTGGTGCACTAACCATCTTGAAAAATGATGGAGTTCGTCAATGGGACGGTTGACATCCCATATATTATGGAAAATAAAACATGTTCCAAACCACCAACCAGTATATATATATACACACTGTAAATTTCAACCAACCTTAGCAAATGAACCGGAGCACCAGCACGGTACTAACATCCATGTTTCCCCTTAAAATCACCATCTGTATTGGTTATAAGTTATAAGTTCCAAGTCACAACCATCATGTTTATGGTTAGCTTTGTGGGGGCAGTTTGCGGGACAGCTCAGGCCTCACTGGTGTCATTCGGTTTCGGCCATGGCGGCTGAGCGATGGTGACCAGACAAGCTTTCAATGTTCTGAGGACAATGGTGTCTTCATTGAAACTTAAGTGTCTGGTGAAAATTAAGCTTAAGTTTTCAAATTCCATTTTCACACATTGAAACCAGACAGTTTTCGATAGTGACCTCAATTTTTCGATGAAACAATGGAAGTGATGGGTGTCCAGTCAGTCATGGGCCTGGACCAGACCAGGCTGATATGGAGGGCCTACCTTTAATGACTGGAGCCAGATGGTTGCCAAAATGGCCATGGGTCAAAACCCCGCCACAGCCCCGCAGTTCTCCCCAACACATAACGGGGAACTGTGGATATGCATCTCGCTCACACATTTTATAGTTTGCTTGGATGCATATTTAAGGCGCCCAAGACATTCATGGTCATTTGAACAGAACATGGTCATTACCACTTTTAATTTAGGGGTACACTGACTTGACACTGACCCATACCTTGGTATGTTCCAATATGATCAACATTGCAGGAACGTGATCAATTCCCCCGAACTTGACTGGTTGGTGATTTCAACCCCTCTGAAAAATATGAGTTCGTCAGTTGGGATTATTATTCCGAATTCCCAATAGATGGAAAAATAATCCATTCATGTTCCAGTCACCACCAACCAGTTGAAGGGTTATACCCTCCTGTAAACGGCATGGATGTGGAAAACCCACCATGAATGTAGATCATTGTACGAACAGGAAACATCAGGAAACCATAGGACCATACCCCGTAAGAATGTCCATGGCTTGCTCGAAGCTAGTTCTTGCTGAAAAACCCTCCGGTAATTTCTTACATGGCTGGAAAATCCGTCATTTACCCTCTGGTAAACCAAGAAACACCATTTTTAATAGGTAAACCAGGTAAACCATCTATTTCTATGGGCCATAGTCCATAGAATCCATATCTATGTTAGTCTGGAGGGTACAGTAAATGTTTGCACTGAAATGCCCATTTATATAGTTTAGGGATGTTCAAGGACTTCCCAGGTACCTCAGGTACCGGTCAAGTAACCACCTTCAATCCGACCAGGTCGGTTCCTCAACATTCGGAGGGTACAAAACCCCCTCGAACCCCATTTCGGAAATCCCCAGGGTTGATTAAACATGCGTAAAGCCCATTGAAATGACGTTGCATCTCTGGTAAACATAAGACAAACTGATGGGAGAATCACCATGCTATTAATGGGAAAATCCAGTATTTCTATAGCAATGTTCATTAGCTATGTTAGTTTACCAGAGGATAAATTATATCCCATTTCATCGCATTCTATCCTATCAAATATCTCCCTAAAAACCATCTCCATTTTTAGATGAACAAAAACCATATATAATTCTAAAAAAAACGCATCCCATTCTTGGTGGATTCTTAGGAGTAATTAATCCACCATCTCTAATTAATACCCCCATCACATCCCATTCTTGGTGGTATATCTCCAATATATCCCATGACATCCCATGTTATCCATCTTATTGGATGCTTCCCAGCTCCCCGAAGGTTTAACAAAACTTCTGCTGTAGTGGTTGTGCATAAATCACCACTATCCTAAGGGTAAAGACCTGGGAATGACTCATTACAGAGAGTCTCCCAAAAGATAGCAAGTCGAAACCTATCAAAATAGTGATACACAACCAGTGATTAAAAACAAAAAACATAGAACAAACATATAACCTGGGTAAAATAGTGATACACAATCCTCATTTACTACAATAGAAAGATAGAAATATCACTTTTCTGCATCTTTTTTGGGTTCCAAATTGTCTCTGAAAATCCACATTTTCCCTGGTCCACATGTTTAGCGGGGGAAGGCGACCGACATGTTTGGCGACTTTCGCGATCCGGCACCTGTGGGGTTCAACTTGGTGTGCCATGAAACGGGAGGGTGGTATGAGATATGCCCATTTCTAATGGTGAAAACAGTTAAAACCCATACATAGATCCATCTAGATGATATTGGATGATGCTTCAATCCCATCTGGTTGGTGGTGCAATAATCATCTTGAAAAATGATGGAGTTCGTCAATGGGGTTGGGATGACACCCCATATATGAAATGGAAAATAATCCACATGTTTGACACCACCAACCAGTTCCATATCATTCCACTCTAGTTGATTATCCATGTTCCATTGTATCCTGATCAACATCTCATTAACCACAATGTTTCATCTGTGCCATGGTCAACAACTAATATGGCTTTTGGTTAAATCCAATAATAGGAATCCAAACACAATGGGTTAATCTAAGTCCGTATGAAAATGAAATTGATGACTATCCACCAATATTTTGGGTACATATATTCACATCATCCAGCTTTTGACAATAGTACATGAGGAAAACTATATTAGAGAAACTGTATGGGCAAACCAAAAAGGTAAACTCTTGGAAATATAGCCATGAGTAAACAAATTGGTTAAACACATGGGCAAATTATCGGAAAAACATTGGTTAAACCAATGGGATTGATATGGAAATATCAGAGTGGAGTTTCCCACGGAACATGATCGACCCTCTGGTAAACTTACAAAACTATATGGAAAACCAAAACCATCATTTTTTTCTGGGTAAATCAACTATGGCCAGTTTCCATAGCTATGTAAACGTTTACCAGAGGCTACTTCAATGGTGGATAAGCAGGATGAAGAATCCCCTAGACATGAAGGCAATGGGAAAATCAATTACCCGGCCTGGTAATGACTAACAGTTTGCTATTGAAAATGGCCATTTATAGTGAATGTTCCCATTAAGAGCATCATGATTTCCATAGCTTTTTGCATGTTTACCAGGATGAACTATAAAGTCTAAATGGGATATTTTCCATTACCATGTTTGATTGGCAAGCCGGGTAAGCTTGGGAATACTTGCCAATAACACTTCAGTTAGTGGATTGAGCCACACCCCTACACAAAATCGACAACTGATGGGGTCATTATCCTGGGTCTGGATGGAAAGTGGAAGAACATGTTTGAACGCATCGATCAGTATATCCAATCTAAATATATCCGGCCATCTGGGGATGATTTCATGGATTTCCCCAATCCAATTCCCATCATCGAACTGGGCAAGCTGGTCATGGCTGGGGTCACTGTAACTTACCAAAATATTTCACTAATGACCTATCGTTGAAACTTGAAAAAAACCGATCGGTTTTCACCAACACACATCGGGTGCGATTGGAGGTGGTCGTCAACCCACATCGGGTCCCCAAAGACCATCCCTTCCACCAAACATCCCCGAAACCCGACGTGATTCTGGGATGCACACAGAACCGGGCCCAACCACAACCAGCGCGGAGCGTAGCGGCGTAGCGTTTTCTTATACCAGCTATAGCAGCTGCAGCTAGTGAGTTAGACGCCAACTCTGGTGTCTTTATGTGAAACAATTACCAGGATTGTCTATTTCAGAGGCGCCCATCGGTCTCATGATGCATCCTGCTGGTGCTGCTGGAGCTTCCCCCAAATCATCCCAATATGTCCGGAAATTCGACACATGGTTCATTACCTGTGATCGGAATGTCATCCCATCTTCATCTGCAAGGGTCACAAGGTTCATAGCTCGCTGAGTAGATGACCACATCACTGGTGTACCCTCTGGCAAACGTTTACATAGCTATGGAAAATCACCATTTTTTATGGGTAAATCCACTATTTCTATGGCAATTTTCAATAGCAAACTGTTCAATTACCAGAGGGTAGGTGATTGGGAGCACAACCACCTACAGTTAAAAATCAACCTTTGGACGGCACCGAGATTTTCCAGAAACGCTATCAAAACCATCCCTTTCCAACACTCATCACCCAATTTTTCAACAAAACTCCTGGCTGGTTGGTGGTTTTAACATGTTTTAACCATCTTGAAACATAGTTCAAGGGAAGGATGACATCCCAATATATTATGGAAAATAAAACATGCTCCAAACCACCAACCAGCAACCAAAATCTATAGACTTGATCAAAAGTGATCACGGAGTCGATACCAAGCTGCCCTCAAAAAATGCTTCGACATGGAGCATTTCCGAAGATCGCTTTGGATTCAATGGATCGATCATGGTTATTTTCCCAATGAAATTCTGTCATTTACGGGCTTCATGGGGCTTCCTGACTACGGCGACCTGGGTCGCTACTTGATGCCATTTATGAAGCGACCTTAATGGCTACGAAGCTGGCCTCTCAAAATCCCATGATCGTCACCCTATTCACTGGCCGTTGGGCTCTCTCTTTGGTCTGACCTGAGACCCAACAAAAACATCAAACATGGCTAGAGCCCATTTTCACAGCCATATTTCATAGGATGCAGGTGTGACCTTGCATGTGACAGGGGAAAGGAGTCAGATATACCATGTCACACCAATCAATCAATGGCCATTTCAGGGACCGATTGATTGGAGGTACCTACCAATATATATAAGGCCTTAGTTTCAGGGGATATACCCCCCAAATATGGCCAACAATATGGTACCTGGTACCGTACCTCCATGAATTGGATCCTGGAATTCCCATTGAACCAACTTCCTATGAATATTCTTACCCAACCTGGTTATGTCAAAATAGCTATTGAAGCCATGGGCCAATCGAAATAGTGACATGTCCCATAAAAAAATGGTGGATCTTTCCATCGTTTTTTCTATGTTTACCAGGCCGGGTACAGCATCAACTTCAGCTTCCTCTGGCTGATGTACCGTCTGGCTCCTCGCTTTGAGGCACTGCGGCCCAAGATTTCATCAGTCTACGCCCGTTTTCCGCCACCCGGACCGCTGGGCTACAAGAGTATGTATATATATATGATATGTATATAACTATATAATAGTAATCATTAAAAAAATAGAATAAGAATAATGACAGTAATCATACCAACACACAAAAATAATAAAACACATACAATACTACATGATAATAACATAACATTATAATATAAAAGCACCGGACTCATGGCGAAACATCTTCGGGAATCGATGCAGCTGGGATGATCCCCAGAGTCGAAAGGAGCAACTTCAACAGACCCAGAATGGGACACCAACTACTGCAAATATGGCCGGAAATACCAATGAAAAATGTGGTTGTAACTTGTTATTTCTATGGGATAAAAATGGATAAAATACATTCCATAGATGGGGTTTTGTTAGTACTTATACCTGGTATTTCGCGCCATAACGGTGGAAAGTAAGACATTTCTTGACTGACGTTTGTTTGCTGGTCTTCACTAACCACCATTGTTTACGCAAACTAGTGGATCATTAATTGGAAAAAGCACCCCATGGCCCAAATGAGCCTTATCATTTTTTCAGAAACCAGAACATGCTGGAGGCCAATAATAGTGAGCCATGCTCAAATAATCACCACTTTGGTTTGCAGGGATTTACATCTTTCAGCGTGAAAGGAGTCAGCCCTCAATACCGTATGACACATAAAAACCATGTGTACAGTACAATGAGCCACATTCATATCCACTATATTGATAAACTAATATATGCATCCCGGTTGTGGACTATAATCCCCAAAAAACAGGTATTGTACCCCCCCTTGTAAGTATCAATCAGGCCCGGGGTATTTCTAATGGTTCGATTGCATTCCCGAAAATCTTTAGCGTCAAAACTGGACAAGAGATTTTGACGCAAACAGTCTAGAGTCTAAAGTCATGGACCGAAATATCAGTTATAAGTTATAATATGTTATAAATCAGTCAGTCACCCAATTCGTGGAATGATCACCCTATGTTTAAAAAAAACACACACATAAAAAACTGGTATTTCGGGATTTCAAAGATTTTGTGGATCATCAACTGGTAGTGACTCCGCGTGACCATTGAACGATCAGTCATCCCAAGATTACGACCCATCCCTGAACATACACTGATTAGCTGAACGGGATTTTCGTCGTCCATCATAAATACCGCCGGTGAGTATCGCCCGATTTCACAATCAATCAACCAGCATATATCTTAGTTGCGTTAACTATATCCCCATAATGTTCACACATAAACCATCTTAAAGCTCTAGATGATGGTTTTCTATCCCCAGTGAATAGCCAAGAAAAACAGGGTTCAACTGGTGTGTTCCGCTCGGGTAGCAGTGCCTAGTTCACCCAATCATTGTCATCCCGAGCGAAAGCCCAGGTAGATAGCTAAGTTGCTTTTGCTAAGGCGGGGAACCATAGGAAACCAAGAAATAAATGAGAAGCGAACCAACAAAACCAGCGATTTATAGTTGATGATTGGTGATTTGTATGTTAATTATGGTTTATGCTAGATATATCGAACTAGCCAATGGGGTTTACAAATAAATCGTCATAACTGGAGGGACAACATCGTAGCATCCAGCCAAACATGATTCTGGAAAAACATGTAAGCCTCACCATTTCGACCTAGATCACTTTCCTTGGGGTTCTCTATGGAGTTTCCATATCGATGCTTATCTATTGGAGGGCAGTATCACTTACCAACCCTCGCGATCAATCATCATCTCTTATATACAGCTAGATTCCCCTCTCAAAGTTCAATGGCTCACTACCATTTCATGGCCCGGTTGAAACGGTCTGATTGGTATCAATGAAAAAATACACCACTGCCAATTGATGAAGTATCACCATCAGGGGGAATAGTCAAACCTGTTTCCGGAAATGCTGGAAAATCCCCGTTAAATGCTTGTTTATAGCTGGAAAAACCATCCATCAATGGATAATGTTTGATGACACTGTAGGGCTATAACTGTACCTTTCACTTGTTGACAAAGCCTTCGTTTATCAACGACTCAGGATGAACTGGGCATTGCTCCCGCTTCGCTAAAAAATCGATCACCGCTCAGCTCAGATCATAGTCTTCTCAGCCTGCTCGACTTACCCCAATAGCTGGATGGTTTATAATGGACAATCCCCAAAAAATGAAAATTATTTAGGGATACCTCTGTTTCAGGAAACCCTCATGTGTTCAACATGTTCCATGGAAATGTGGGGATCCGATCCTAGAGCTACCTGGTCGCAATTTTGAAGCCACATGTTGGGGATGTATCCCCTTAGCCCCTAGACACATGATCATTGATGTGTAGTGACCATCAGCCAAATCATCAGTGAGATTTCTGGCTGCGTTTTTTGAGATTTCATGGGTAGATATATAAAACCCTTGTGAAATGATGGGTGTGTCTGCCGGGAATCCTTTATTTTCGCTGCTTTTTTGCTGTTTTTTGCGGATCAGTACGATGGGACTTTGTGACTTTAGCGGCCTTCGGAGAAACCCAAATCGACCATCGATTGACATCGACCAACCTTCATCATCCCTCAGAGGTTGGAGTCCCTGGAGTCCCATATTTATTGGTTGATCTTCACCACTCAACTGGCGAGAATCAAAGGAAAAATGGTGATTTTCCCATTAAAAATGGTGATTTTCCCATTAAAAATGGTGATTTTCCCATTAAAAATGGTGATTTTCCCATTAAAATTTTTCCAACCTGAATCAATCCTTCTCTGCCATGTCTCCCCATGGTTTTCCCAAGATTTCCCAAGGTCAGCCCCCGTTTTTTGCCTTCGCTGGTTTTCCACGCGGCGTCCACCGTTGCTCCAAAGGCGGCTTCTGGCTTTCTTTCCTGAAAAAACCACTGTTAACATACAAATCACCAATCATTAACTATGTGAACATACTCTTACTGGCTTAAAAATCACCAATTTTGGGGGCAATACTGTTACCCTCTGGTAAACTAACATAGCTATGGAAAATCACCATTTTTTATGGGAAAATCCACTATAAATGGTCATTTTCAATAGCTATGTTAAATTACCAGAGGGTACTTTGTGAAGTTTGACCCCTCTGCTGACAGTGATGACCCTGGTTGCGCAAAGTTGGTGAACATCAACCAGCTGGGATAAAAATGATCGTTTCAGATGGTTTTATATGGTTTAATAGGGATAACCCTGGGATAATCATGGACTAATTAATAGATTTACCCTCTGAAAAATTTGGGCGTGTCTGGAAATGAGGTATACCTTCAAGTGTATCCATTTAATAAGGAAAAGGATCATTGACCATTGGGTTTAGGGGTCTATTTTCAGACAACCCCAATGTGTTGCGGTTTGCGAACTGGAAAATTACCATGTTTCACAGGTGAATCACCGGAGGGGCATGATTAACCGCGCTGGATGCATCATTTTTTTGGGGAAACAAGGACCGAATTGACTTTAGTAACACTATTGCCCCAAAATCGGGGGGAGCCGGGGTATACTTAATTGGGGGGAATTATTAATCCTAACTTGACATTATTACTGATATCTATTTATATCCATTATATATATACACATACATAATATATGTATCTATATTGATATCTCTCTCTCTCTATACATAGAATATGTCCATATACATATGTCTATTTGTATCTATTTATACCTATTTGTATGTAGACTAGACTGTCAGGATATGTAGCCTCCTCATCAGGATATCCACATATACATAATTGTAAATACGGCATATGTACAGCGCACACCGCCTCGACCAAGGTACTGCTTCAGCGCAGACCAGGTGAAAACACAAGCAATCTGCACCTGGGAACTATGGGGGAAATCATCTACAAATGAGGGACTGGGGATACCCCAAAATGGATTGTTAATAAGTTAATAAGGTTAAAATAAAGTAACATCTCTCAAAAAGTGAATGAATTTGGGGTACTGTACCCCTATTCAAAGAAACCTTCAAATACAGTAGTGATAACAAGCCATCCTGCACCAGTTGGTAGGTATTGTTCACTATGAAACACTGTCAATCATGAGATTGCATTGGGATAAACCATCTACCAGCTGGTACAGGATTTGAAAAATTCGCCACTATCCACAGTATCTATGGGAGATCTTCAGGATCCAATTGATGGAGGTACGTTAGTACCATATTTTTGGCCATATGTTGTGGGGATATCCCCTTACACAAGCCTAAAAAATAGGCCAAACATATATAGTATCGGTACCTCCGTCCTCAATCGGTTCCTGAAATGACAACTCACAGTATGATCCGGATAATATCATAGGATGATATGGAAATATGGAACGACAGTGCCAATTTAATAGCGCTTCAGTGGTTGAATGCTGGGTTTTATGAAGGTGACATCTTTGGCAGCCTTGGGGAAAAAACAGATGGTGATTTAATATGGTCATGGTCAAACATGGGCATACAAGCAGCTATTCAATCATTATGATATAGTTGAGGAATGTAACAGGATACAATAGGATAATTTATCAAATCGGAGTTCAATGGGAAACAAAATGGGAAGTTTAACATGAGGATATAATGCGGTGATAGTCCAGATAGATACGGGGATGTTTCATGCGATATATAACCAACGATGTGAGTTTTGTGGGCGCGTCTGAACAAATCCTGCGTTTGTTTTTTCGAGAAAATCCTATGTTTGCTTGTTCAACAAGCTGTTCCAAGCCCCAAAAATGCTGCTTCAATGTGTGCTGAAAAAGAATCCTGAGTCTTGCTTCTCCCAGCATTTTCTGAGGAAAACCGCCAGAAATGGTCACCACATTTTTCAGTTCACTTTGGTTTGATAATGGTAAGTTAAACTTAATCTGGCTGGTGGTTTTTAACCATCTTGAAAAATATGAAAGTCAATGGGAAGGATTATCCCATATATGAGATGGAAAAATAAACCAGCCATGTTCCAAACCACCAACCAGCTAGGGTTTATGGTACTTATGACTATATCAACTTATAATGTTTGGGCGGCCCACATTGTAATGGTAAGTTAAACTTAATTTAATGGACCACCATGTCAAACCGAAGAATCCCCACATTTTTTGCGCGATAAAAAAATGCCAAGGCACCACAAAGCCCAGGCATTGGATGCGGCTAATGTCTTCCTGATGGGAGCGACACCATGATGGCTATGACTTGTTGTCTATAGATATGTATATATATATATATATATCGTTTGAACAAACTATATGATATTAGACACATATGTTTCATATGTTGGATTTTGGAATTCTTTACTTCGTATTCACTCATGTGCTGTTCTTTTTGAGGAGTTTGTGCAAGCAACTGTTGATATTGCAGTGACTAACGGTACAATTGACATAAACATCTGCGAGTTTCAGAGGGTGAAGTCCACCAGTTACCCTCCGGTCAACGTTTACATAGCTATGGAAAATGGCCCAGTTATAGTTGTTTTACCTATTTGAAAGTGTTGATTTTGAATAGTTATGTTAGTTTACCGGGTATGTTACTTGCTTTATAAACCCATTTACTAGTTCGTTATATCCCAGATAAACCAAAGAATTCACCTCGCGGCATGCGGTCAACCGCGACTTCGGGGCCGGCAACTCTTCGTTCGGAGTTTCTGACAATGGGGACAACCCAAAAATGACAATGTTTACAGGAAAGTGATTTTGTGCTTACAATGTTCAGGATTCCAGGAAATGGATGATATATGATTTATATGTATGTATATATATAGGTGTATATATATATTGTAAAAATAAACATACATATATATATATTATGGTTTGTATGTGTGTATATATATATACACGTATATATAATGAATGATATATGATAAACTTGGGGTACCCCTAAAATCCAACTTAAATTGATCATCATTGAGTAATCATCACATAGCATCAAGTAACAGGGTATCCAGGTATATCATATCAAAATGGTTTACTCTCTGGTAATTTAACATAGCTATTGAACATTGCCCATTTATAGTTGATTTACTTATTAAAAATGGTGGTTTTCCATAGCTATATTAGTTTACCAGAGGGCAGCCCAAATTTCCCCCATTGAGATAACCAACCAAACACGCAACGGCCATGGCACGTGCATCAGGAAGGCGGACATCAGCATCTCAGGGTGAACATCGTTGAAATCATCACGGTAAGGACCATGTTGACAACCAAAATCTAGAGGGAACCATGTGACATATTTAGAATATGTATCAAAATCGGTGTGTATATATATTAAAGGACCGGATATATCACCCCACAAGTCAACTTCTTCCAATAATGAGTTTCAAAGGTTGTAGCGGGGTCGGAGAAGGAAGGAAAGACAAAGGAGGTGGTGAAAGATCGAGAAGGTAAAACGGTAGGTATGTATGTATGT